>Ga0131853_10012896_pt1 | contig 15319 bp, 6 predicted proteins | sample TergutLab28metaG_FD_92764 | JGI IMG/M metagenome (GOLD analysis project Ga0131853, IMG submission 92764) | Labiotermes labralis P1 segment gut microbial communities from Petit-Saut dam, French Guiana - Lab288 P1 (version 2) (version 2) | ecosystem: Host-associated > Arthropoda: Insects >...
ATTTTTAAAAATTATATAAAAAAAACACGTAAAATTGGTTGTTTTTTTCAATGCTAATTAATAAACCCTCCCTTCCGTTAAAGTAAGGGCGGTTTTTTTTTTGACACATGCAAGGCCTTTGGGGGGGAAGGGGGGGGGGGGGTTCGGAATAACATACAACAATTTTTCGACCAACCTGTAGGGTAGAGACATTTTGGGGTTTAAGAGCGTAAAAGACTGAATAAGTAACGTGTCTTAAATAATGTGAAGGCCAATTCCGGTAGCCGCGCGGTTTAAGACGTAGGTCTGCGGCCGCTTGCTTGCTGGGATTGCGGGTTCGAATCCCGCCGGGGACATGGATGTCTGTCTCTTGTGAGTGTTGTGTGTTGTCAGGTACAGGTATATGCGACGGGCTGATCCCTCGTCTGGAGGAGTCCTACCGATTGTGTGTTTGTCGTTGAGTGTGATCAGGCGCAACAGTAACCTTCTATAACTCCCACTAGCAGGTAGAAAGAGATCAGATAAGAAAGAAAGACAGAAGGAAATAATCTGAAGGGGCTGACTGGATTCATGCAGCTCAGAACAGTGACAAGTTTCGGGCCCTAATGAACACAGTAATGGAGGTGTAATATGCACGAAGGAAAAATTATTAAACTGAAAACTGTGTATCTATTTCTGACTTACGAAATTAGTATTTACGTAATTTTTACAAAGTAAAATAAAAACGCTTTATGTGGATATCATCTCTGTCTGTCTGTCTGTCTGTCGGTGACTGTTAATAATATTAGGAATGATCATTTTACGCTTCATATACTCCTTCTCTCTTCTCACATAACTCTGTGTGTTAACAAATTAGTTTGTGTGCTGGTAACTTCTTTTGTTAATTTTTACTTTTCTCCTAAATTGTTAATGCTTTTTTGTAATAGTCAGAGGGAGGCCTCAATTAATTAAAATTTACGTTCCTTTCCATGCAGTTTAGGATTGTTACGTCATTGTGATTAATTCATTTTGTAATCTGTTTTACGACAGGATTATAGCCTCTTCTAAGGCGAGTTCTCCATAGGCTGCGATCTAGTGCTTTCTCGTTCAGTTTCCAGTAACGATTATACATGTCGAATGTGAAATAACGGTAATTTATATTTACTAAATACTTCGTCGATACAAACATTTTGCACAATTCCATTTATGAGAAATCCTCAGCCTAAGAGTTCATTACTACATTCTCTTATATCAGTGGCAGAATTTTGGGCAGCTCATTTGATTACATTGCGTGAGGATATTAAAACTTTCGAGATTAGAAGGTTACTGTGGGCTTCGTGTTGGCGGGGTTCCTTATCACAAATTCTGTCCTATAAATTACGCTGGATTAATTACAACTCTTTACACCACATTAACTTGCATCCTGAATTGCAAGTTTCTTAGTATATTTTATTGTTATTGGTTAGTTCCCTTTAAGATGTTAAAATCGAGCCAAACCTCCTACAGTCACTGGCTCAGTGTAATAAATAGTAAGGAGAGTCTCAAAGCTTATAAAATGCTGCTGGAGTAACAGAAGGCGTGGTTAAATAAACTAAAATTATAAATAATTACCATTTGTCATGAGACGTCTCTAAGAGCCGTAAATGTGAAATCTGTTGAAATAACTTGAAATGTCAACTTGATACAACAAGGTAATTTTATTAATGTGTTATTAGCTCGACATGTTTCGGGTGCATACGCCCATCATCGGGAGCAACTGATGTTATATTGCATCATATGGTTTTCTGTACCGAGTTTTTGGATGGGTGGTGGTGCAGTCGCACGGCACCATCCGCACCGCACATACGACTTACGCAGCGGCTCTCAAGACCACCACCCATCCAAAAACTCGGTGCAGAAAAGCATATGATGCAACATAACATCAATTGCTCCCGATGATGGGCGTAGGTACCCGAAACATGTCGAGCTAAGAACACATTAATAAAATTACCTTGTTGTATCAAGTTGACATTTAAAGTTATTTCACGAGGAAGGTGCACGGTCAAACAACCCTCAAGTGAAATCTGTTGTGTGGTAGGCACCTGTCCATTCGCTCTTATATACGGGGTAAAATATGTGAAATTGAGAGTTTTTTTTGCACCTAGAGGGTTCGTACGACAGTTACTTTCTGCACTTATGTTCAAGGATTATTTATTTTGAATTGTCTCCCCCCCTCTGGCTCAGGCGATTGCCAGGGTGGTACATTAATGTAAGACACAACTTCTGCTTCGCGAAATTTGCTCACCATTCTCCACCATCAATTAATATTTCTCAACCATTCTTTTTTTTTTTTAGCCCAACATCCCCCAGTTGGCCATGGCCTCCTCATTCACGAGCTTCCTAGATCACACAAAACGACGCAACACGGTCGGTAGAACTCCTCTGGTCGAGTGATCAGCTCGTTGCAGAGACCTCTACCTGGCAACACACAACACTCAAAACAGACATCCATGCCCCCGGTGGGATTCGAACCAACAATCTCAGCAGGCGAGCAGCCGCAGACCTACGCCTTAGACCTCGCGGCCATCTGGGACCGGCTGTCAACCATTCAGGTTCATTACATAACCCATAATTGGGTAATAAAATTATTTCCGTGCTTTTGTAGTTTGTTTTACGACACTGTTAGCATCGTAGTGTAAACATGCAGCGCCATTGGTATGAAGAACGACAAATGGGAAACATGGAAATTATTTGGAAGGAAGAAGTAGTGGCCTGAATTATTATTCCTGTATCTTCCTGGGCGAACTGAGGGAAACCACGAACAGCCTCAGCCAGGACGAAATCGAAATTGGAAATCGACAACCGCCCCCCCCCCCCTGCTTCCGACTGCAATTTTACGCCTATACCGAAACAAACTGCTCATTTTGTCTCGATGTTGAACAGTTCTTTGCGTGCTGTAAAACATACAGGTAGAAATTTTATGCGGTGTTTTAACACATATCATAAAATGAATGTATATTGGCGAAGTGACGTGCGTTTCTGTTCGTGAGAACATTTCTTCTGAAAATACCGAAGAGAGGTCAGTTGCATTTGACTTGACCAGTAAACACCAAAAGCTGGCGAGACGAGTTTTATTTTGCCCTATGCCCAATAACTTCTTTCGTTACACAACAGCCCCTAATGGGCCAAGGCCTCTACATTGTCGAGGCTTCATAATCACATTCAGTTAAACACACCTCACTCGGTAGGATTTCTCTGGACGAGTGATCAGCCCGACCTGACAACACACAACACCCACAACAGACAGACACCCATTCCCCGACGGAATTCGAACCCGCAACCTCAGCAAGTGATCGGCCGCAGACTAACACCTTGGAATGCGCGGTCACTGGGATCGGCTGTGCCAGAGAACTACAAAGCTTAAATGGAGCAAAATTGACCTTTGTCTATTTTCGCATGAATGATTAAAGAAAGATGACATTGCACGTTTCGTGAAATGAACGCCTAATTAATATCCACAATTTTGTGTGAAATATATTTCGAAAATTTAAGAAAATACCAAGAAAAATAACTCTCGACTCCAAATTGTACAGTTTTCTACTCATATCATGAACATATGCCACACTGACACAAAATTAGAGCGCTTTCAGAATTTAAGACCCAGTAGATCTCATTTATGGCTGCGTGTATGTTTTATATCTAAACCTGCTAGGGTATCAAGTGCTTGGTGCCTGGTTTTCCATGTCCAGGCCGGGTCGGTTGTTTATTACTCATTATTAATACTTCAATGCTGGCTTCGGTGCACTGCACCGATCCAAATTCTTCAAACGCCCCCGGCCTCAGTGCACCGTACGGTCATGATTGCATTTACAGTTAATGTAATTGGAATTTAATCTCCAGCTTGATTGAACGATCCTAGAATCTACGTGCCAAATTACTGTCTGACACTTGGTTCTTATCGATTACATGACTAACTGCTCTAAGCGCGAACCAGAGTAGCGTAGTCAGTATAGTGACTAGGTGGCTGGCTGGACAGTAGCGGAATCGTGTTCGATTCCCACCAGGAAGAAGAGATTATTCTCGATTCCAAATCATGCAAAGCGGCCCTGTGGCCCATCCAAACTTCGGGGCTTTTTCCTGGGGGTAAAGCGGTCGGTGAGTGGCACCTCTGAGCTTTGTCACTCAACTTTATATAATGCAGAGTTTAGGAATAAGTGGCGCTTCTTTCTCCGCTCCCCTAATAAGCCTTCATAGCTTGCACTTTCCCCTTCCACCTTCAAATATAATAAATAACAATACAGGCATCGTTCATATAAATGTAACACCTAGAATATTTCACATAACCATTATTCCCGTGGAAAAGAAATAAGAATTACTTATTCTGAGTGTGTGTCTATAGCCTTAGCTATCCAGCAAGTAAAGTTTATGCGCCATGTAGTCGCCTGTGGCCTGTCTGGCTGTACCATATTTTTCCACATTATGTCATAAACGGCATGGAGTTCGGAAATAAAAGTTATTGAACGTAAGATGCGTGTTTTGGTTTTCTCTGCATAATTTTTCTGAAACGTTTCTCATTCTAAGAAGAATGGTTATGATATTATGATAAACGTAAAAAGGTCTCCATGTAAAGTACCCGTAATGCTTGTCAGACTTTAATAAAACTTGAATCTTCTCAATGGACTTTCGAAATATTTTCAAACTGTTAAATTTTGTGAAAATTCGTCCAATGGGAGCCGAGTTGTTCCTTGCGGTCGGGCGTACGAACAGGATGAAGAAGCTGATAGTCGCTTCTCACAATTTTGCGAGAGCGCCTACAAAATTAACACTAGCAATCACTTCAATTTATCAACCAACGAATGCACATATAATTTCACATAAAACACTTCTAAAACACTTTAAAACACTCCGACATGTTTTGATCTTGTCAGATCATCATCAGGGAGCTTAGTTCCTTGCTAAAGTTATATTATAGTATTCACAATTCAATTGGTATTTGTAAACGAGGTTTTGTGGCAGCATATATGCTGTCGGAGTGTTTTAAAGTGTTTTAGAAGTGTTTTATGTGAAATTATATGTGCATTCGTTGGATGAAAAATTGAAGTGATTCTACAAAAATTGACGGTGCTACAATAAGATTTATAACACTAGTGAAATAAATTCTTATAATTGATGGGAATTTAAAAACTTTCGTCACAATTAATATCACCATTATTTCAATAAATTAATTTTTGTGATAATTAACGTTTCCACGGCTGCGAATGTAACAATTTTTACATCGCAGAAAACGGTAAACCTCAGTGTTAATTTATGCATAAGGAACAGCTTCACAAATATATTCAAGGGAAGAAAAAACACACGGCGAAAAATACGATATAGGACACATGTAGGAAAGAAGGATTGCTTTTAAAAGTGGCTGAAAAATCAGTTAAATAATGGAGAGCTATAAATCGATCCGATCATAATTTATAGTGTTCCCACTGTACTGTCCAGAGCATTAACATGTAAAATGCTCAATACAGCAACTTTACCTATAGTTTTGAATGAATGTTACAGCCACATTCCAACGCTTTTTAACGACCTCCTATGTTATATGTATAGCGTCAAATGACAAGCAGAGACGATCGGCAGACTTCATTTTTCACCCTGAAGGTAGAATGTAGGTTAATGTTGTTCTAGTACACAGTGCTGGGGAGAAAGATTGCACCTAAGGGAGAGGAAGTTACATTGCCTGAAAAAATCTCGTCACCAGTGAGTATCGGCCTGACAAATTCAAGGCATCTGTAATCTAGGTCATGTAGCAGGCATGAGGTAGAAAGGAGTGCACAATTTTCGTGTGCTAACTGTACAGATTATGGAGTTATTTTTATATGCCTGTGGATTTTTCTGTTCAGGGTTTTTTTTTTCATTTAAGCACATTTGTTTTTGTAACATATATTAGAGACCTAACGTGTTTGCATTCATCAATGAATCTTCTTCAGGGGTAGAAGGTCAGAAGATGGGTTTTGAAAATGTGGGGACAAATTACATGTGTCTTAGCATACTCCTGCTATAGATTAGTTTTAGTGTGCAATGAAACCTAAACTGATTTTTTGTCTCAGTAATTAACCAACTTGATGCACAAAATTTTTGTTTTACAATAAGTTTATTTCATGCCTCTACATGTTTCGAGCACATGTGCTCATCGTCAGGAGGTCACCACACCTATAGGTGTGGTGATACCAGAGGCTGTGTAACGCAATTTTGACCCCCTGACGATGAGCACATGTGCTCGAAACATGTAGAGGCATGAAATAAACTTATTGTAAAACAAAAATTTTGTGCATCAAGTTGGTTAATTACTGAGATGCACGGTCAGCAAAACGTCAAAAAAAAAACTAAACTGATTGTTTCGCCATATAAATTGAATAAAATGATCTTAAAAATTAAATTTTAAAGCCCACCAAAATTTATGTTTAATGGAGGATTAGCTTGATTAAATTTATTAATAATATTTATTATTAGTTTATCAGAAACGTTGGCTAGCTTAGTGCATCGTTGTATTCAGCGTAGATGCATTTTTATGTAGTCACGTTAACTGGGATTTGAATGTAGCTTTTGAAGAAAGTATCAAATGACTTCTAATTATAAAATTCCAGTGAGGGTGTGCTCTATCTGAACAGATGTGTTGGAGAAATTGCAGATTTGTATTCAATTGTCACTGCGCAATGCTGCCCACGCAACTTAAATGTTAACTAGTTTGAAGAAATCCAACAAGATGCAACAGTGTGCAGACATTTATTTACTTTTAAATTACTCCACATGTTTCGGGCGTCCATCGCGTCCATCATCAGGAGTACATAAAACTTTAGTTGCAGCCTCTGGTACAGATCATACTATCTGGGGAGCAAGCTTCCTCTTTGGTCACGTTTGAGGAAGCTTGTTGTCCAGATAGTGTGATCTGTACCAGAGGCTGCAACTACAGTTTTATGTACTCCTGATGATGGACGCCCGAATCATGTAGAGTAATTTAGCAGTAAATAAATATCTGCATACTGTTACATCTTGTTGGATTTCTTCACCCTAGAATTACGATGCACGGAACTTCAAATATAAAATTTAAGTGTTAACCATGTAGTATCAGAAGAATATATCTTAGAACTCAGAAAATATTTGCATCACTTTATGGGCACCGTAACTGTCAAGGCACTTCATTAACTATAATGAATAATTGTCGATTTATATAAACACCAATCGAGTACCCACAAACATTCACTAAGTTAAGATTTCCACGTTTTCGGATTCTCACAGCGGTGGTGGTGGTTATTGAAGTCTTCGGGGAAGTAGCTGCTGGCAGACTGATAAATAGTACTGGCATTTTGGAGGAATTTCTCTACTCCATTTTCAGTGTCAAGTAGTCTATCAAAATTAATGAGACACACGATAATAGGCCTATAACAAAAATCTTCCTGCCTATACCAAATATCGTCAAAATCACTTAACGGACTATATATATATATATATATATATATATACACACACACGTATTCACACTCACACACTTGCATGTTAGAATAGCTTGCTAATGGGAGCGGTCCTTACTTTAAATTAAAGCAAGTTAAAATTACAAAATGCTATTTACGTTCAATGCACTATGTAAAATACTTGTAATGACGTGAATCTTTATCGGAATTTGTGAAGTAAGTCAAAATTCACACATGGAAATGTGTTTATACCGCTTATAAAAGTGGGTTTGACAATGAATGAAACTAAACCAAAATCAAAATGCCTCAACTGAAGTGCTGTGAGTGTATCGTACCAAGTTTCGGGAAACTCGATCGGGTGTTTTGGGAGCCATTATTTGCGAATAGGAGGATTGATGCGAAACAATTAATTGGTTGTTTTTGAAAAGCACCTCCAGGAATAGTTAATGTGCAAGAATGGCATAATAAAATAAGTCGATATATATTCGTGTTTGCGTTACATGACAGAAGGTTGCTGTCAAGCGGATATTTCGGTCTGCGATCGTTAGAATGTTATTTCTTTCTTCCCACGATTTTGTTAGAGCGCTGGTGGGAAAACTGGCTGATGTTAGTGACTGTAAACAGTGATTAGGAAAAATGTAGGAAATAAGCACGCATGTCATAATCCAACGCGTTCTTATAGAGGGTGATTCAGGAGGAAAAGTCAGTATTTTTGGGTGGTGATAGTACCGACATCGTGAGAAAGAAAGTTCATATGAATGTGTGTGTAATTCTGAATGGTTACCGACATGGAGCTGCCTGAATCTAGAAACGGAGAAGCATTACGAATGGTAATATAAAAGAGAAATTACTTACTGCTAATCTAATTTTCATTTTAATTTAATGTTTAAATGACAAATTTGTTATACAGAAATGACAAATTTTTGGCTGTTCACAATAAATGTTCGAAAATGTCACCGTCAATCTCAATGCAGTTTGCAACTCCTGAGCGAAAATTGCTTGTTGTTCGTCAGAAGTTGATTTTCACGCTTCGTTATGCTGGCAGCAGCATCCAAAATGCGAGGGAGCAGTTCTTCTCGTGTATCCACATTTATTTTGTAAATTTTGCTCGTTATTAAGCCCCACGAAAACAATCTAACGCATCAGAGAAAAGGCAGAGACTTACAGTGCCTGCCAGATTCAAACAGCTCCATCTCGGTAACCACCCAGAATTAGATACATATTTATATGAACTCTTTTTCTCACAATGATTTATACTATCACCTCCCAAAATATTGACCTTTCCTTCTGCAACACCCTGTATTTTCTTACGGAGACCAATCTACTTAGTATACGGAAACTGGGTTTCTACAAAACGTCTGTAAATTTCTACCAGACTGCATGGCGTCACATGTGTTGACGTAGACATTTATGTAAGGCAAGTTGTTCTTGTTTTGAGTGCATTTTGAAGCCAGTTAATACATTTCTGCAGGGAATTTATCAAACGTTTTTTGTATTTTGGACAGATTTTCTGACTTTGTCGAGCAACGTACACTTTAGATATTACCTTGCAATGTTGTTGTCCTTTACAATACAAGCGTCCAGTGACTATCATTCATTACAGCCATTAATTTATTTCTCAAATGAATTATATATTAGTACACTTACATGTATTTTACCTTAGCAACTACGTAGTGCTTTACATAATAACGAACCAGTGAACTGTCCATTGAAAATTAAATGGAGACCTTTCGTAGTTCTCTCATCTGGCTCCTCTTCCTACCGCTAAACCTTCAACTCATCCACTGTTACACAGTGTAAGAGCTGATGGCAACGTTGAAAACACGATTTTACGTTAACTGCAGCCTGTGTATATTTTTTTTGAGCAAGTTCGAGACTGTATTAGTGATTAAAGCACAGGTAATTTTCACTGCAATTTATTGATATCATCTTCTGTCCTTGTTTTCAACTAAACTCAGTGATAAATATTCCTATGTAATACGTATACAATCAATCATAAACTCTACCCTGTTATATATTCCTAAGGCCTATGTATGGGTGATACCTTATGTACTGAAGGTGATATAACCCACAGTAGGAAATGATTTTGTGAAGCATGGAGCTGTAGAAGGCCTGAGGGTGGAATTTTCAGTGTTTGTGAGTAAGGGGGTTTTACGTTAGTTTGAGGGAAGGGTAGTATTTGCACTGGCTATGATTATTGTAGTAGTGATTATTATTATTATTATTACAATCATAATATGGGCTAAATCTTTTCAACAAGCCGTACAATTAATAATCGAGCACAGCTTTATCTAAATTCGGAGAAAAAATAGTGCGTTTCATAAAAAAAAAACTGAATGCAAACTGTAGTGGCTAAACTCTTTTGGCGGTTTTCAGCGCGTTGGAAAAGTTGAGAAAAGCGACTGTTAGCTTCATCATGTCTGCCTGTCTGTCTCTGTGTGTCCACATGGAACAACTCGACTTCCACGAAAGGAACTTTATTGAAATTTTATATATGAGTGTTTTTTCGAAAATCTGTCTTGAAAGTCTAAGTTTTATTAATATATGACAAGAATAACGGGTACTTTACATGAAGACCGATATACTGTTTTAAACTTATCTCGTTCAGTTCTTCTTAGAATGAGAAATGTTTCAGAGAACATTGTAGAGAAAATCAAAACATATATTTTATGTTCAAGAAACATTTTGTTAAAGAAAATCATGTTTACGGGGCATCGTGGAAAATTATGGTAGAGCCGGACGACCACAGATAGCAATATTATGCGGCGCATGCGCTTTGCATGCTGGATAAAGAAGGCTACAGACACACACTCGGAATATGTAATACTTATTGCTTTTCACGGCAAAAATAGTTACTCGAACGCTTCTCAGTGTTCCGTTATACGTCAATTGTCCGTCTTGTTATAATTTTTGGACCAAAGATTACATGCGAGCAACGACTCTTCTACACTTGATAATGTCTGATTTTGTTGTTAAATAAACCCGGTAGGCTAATACATTTAATATAAGACAAATCTGGAATTGCAACCCTGACAGTAACAAACTCTTTGGTTTTGAATAATATTTAAATTTGAAAACTCCTCCCCGGGCCAAAAAGTTCGTCAGTTGTGCAGAAATTGTCAGCAGATATTGTAAACCTCGTGCGTCGGACTCAAAATCTCCAATCCTGTTTTTCGAATAATTTCATTGAACTGTATTCTTCATGTGTTTAGTAAACCTATATTAATATACATCATCGACGTAACTGTATTTTGTACAGTTTCTATCATTTAAGACTTGCACACAAATTCTTTCCACAGCAACGGTAACAACATTACAGGATACCGATAATAAAGCGTCAAACACAAACTTCACTCCTGAAGGATATGCAACTGTTTTACTCCACATGATATGTCACGATTATTGCTTGCATTCTTTTCGAAAATTGTGTGATAATTAGCCCCGTGGAACAGAGTCATCCTTAAGTCAACATTAGTCGTTCATATAGTCGAGAAATTTAACATCACGGACGTTTGTTGCCGTGTTCGGAAGATCCAACCATTTGTTAGGCTCTCTGGAACATTTATTCACACACGTCGCAACCCACAGCTGTTTCTTGCGGTAAGGAATTTATCCCCCACCCATCTCTTACACAGAAGGGTAACTCCATGACGCCTCTCCGCCACTGCTTGTTCAAAATATTCGCAGCTATCCTCCACGTCTTGAACCCATCTTCTCAATTCGGATCATGAGGACCTGCTATATTTTATTCATAATTGAAGAACTTAGCATGGAAAAATAATATCCAGTGGTTTGCTGCCTCTTATGAATTTTACCACCATTTTAAGCGTGATGCAGAAGATCGACGGCGTGAGTCAATTAAAATATGTCCAGACGGCCGGACACATTAACTAAGATATAGAAATAATCCGTCAATCACAACTCAGGGTTTTGTATTTTACAGCATATTTCGGTCCTAACGGACCATCTTCTTATCAATTTTTAATATGGTGTTCAGCAACGTTATGAATTCTACAAGAACAAATATTCGACTATCTTCATCTAATAAATATATTCAAAATTACTAAGAGGAGATACTGGGTTATAGGTGGTTTATGAAAGTGAGATTTCATTGGAACAATTGACGTTGTTAATATTGAGGGGTAAAAGACATCTCTACACACGCTAATTACCTACCCTGAAATATTAACCGATTAATGATACAAATCACATCTCATTTGTATGTAAACCACCTATAAATCAGTATTTAATCTGAATAATTTCAGACCTGAAGATGGACCGAGCAGTGGTGAAAAAAATTTCCCGCACGTTTATAACAAAAACCCTCAGTTGTGATCGATGGATCCTCTCTATACGTTTCTTATTCTATTCACAACTCTATGAACCGATTAAAGGCCGTTATTATATTTGGGATTACTTTGATTCTGGGCTTTGACTATTGTCTCGTGTTCGAAAAAAAAACATAACAAGGTTTCGGGAAATGGATGTTTTCCGTCCCTTAGGTGGAAATGTTTGGGTAGATGGAACATGCACCTTTGATTACCGCTGAAAGAGTTATATACAGTCACTGTTTTCATTGAAATTCACTGAAGAAATTGAGAACAGCTTTGTCCATTGGACTCCAGTGAGCTGTTTCCTTCCCATTCTTCGCCTTAGAACGGAAACGGTTAACTCAGTAATGCTATATGTTGCAGAATGGCTCTTACTATTTGCTATCAGTTCACATCTATACACAACACCACTTACCGTAACTGCCATTTCCTTTGGTGGAAGCCACAGTGACAGGAAAGAAAGACAAATGAGGAACAATGTAATTACAAAAAAAAGCCTGGAACATCTGAATGGCCCGTTTCGTGTAGAATCCAGGCAATTCAGATGTCCTAATATTACTGAATATTTGTGCACTAGATAACAAACGGCATGAAATCATATACTGACTTCGTTGCTACATCCTGGCCCCTGTGTATGTGAGTATGCCACCCGCACAACATATTAATCTGTATCTGTGAGGTATGGCTATGAAACAAATATATGTGAAATTTGTAATGTACAATTTTATATCGTATTTTTAAATCCTCTGCCATTTACGTTTTTCATCAACAGGTGCTTTATAATCTTATAGATGGTAATTACGTATTTGTAAATACGTATTATATTATGGCTGCATGGATTTCCGTCCGCCTCAGATTTGAGGTGTCTGAAATGTTCTTGGGGCAAGCTGAAGGATGTAATTGTTACTCACACACACACACACACACTCACACACACACACTCACACACACACACACACACACACGAAAATGAAACAAACGCATAAGAGAAAGATTAAACATTTCCAGACAATATATAAAGAGACAGAAAATGTATGACAAAGATGAACTAATCACATTCCAATAGGAGACGGGAAAGGGGAGGTAAAGTAATAACTAATTTACGAACCGAAAGGATCAAGAGATTTAGGAAAGTCAGTAAGTGAATGGACAGATCAGTTATGAAGAAGAATAATAGGACGAAATTCCTTGTCATGTTTGTCAGTTAGACCAAATTTGTTTTAATATTATAACATTCTGAATATATTTACAAGGCATTATTGATGAATTAGAACTACTCCCAGTTGCTTCTGTTGAATGAAATATCAAGTGTTATTGCATGCATATTTTGTTGCCAAATTCCTTATAATAAAATATTCACATAACATTTAGTATTTTCTCACACTAACCCGATATTTTGGTCAGCGGGTGTGTTAATTTCGGGGTAGGTATTAAACGATTTCTGTTATTTTGTTGGAAAAAATTTACATACTAATTTTACACTAATAATTACATTTCAATAAAACGCGTGTTTATAATGTGTTTCATTTTATGGAATCATTATTTGTAAATTACACAGTAAGATTATGCAGGCCATGTTAGCACCTACAGTGTGCAGTGGAGCTGAAAGCTGAAAGAATAACAAATCACTTTCAGTTCCTATAGCAGAAAACAACCGTTGTTAAGCACTGCTACATACGTTAGATTAAAGGTTTATAGATATTAATTTGGTGGTTGATCTAGGCTTCAATGTTAGGCTGAATGGGTAATTAAAACTTATCATCCAGTTCGGTAGTCGAACACATCCCCCCCCCCTTCCTCCCACAAGCATTCAAGAGTTTATGCACCTGGTCGATCACCTACCTGAGTGACATATTTGTATTCCGGTTTGCCAAGTTATTAACACATTTTAGCAATTTTATTGATGTGTGAAATTTTAAACCAATTGTCAGTTTAATCCGTTCTTTGAACTGTCTTTCTTTATTGTTGTGTCCACACACGTGCCCGGTTCGTGTCGCTAATCTTCAGCAACTGTACATGGATCTGGTAACACTTCCGGCTATTGGTTTACACTGACCGGACGAGGGTTGAGTCTGAGACTTTAACACCATCATCAGTGTATATGATTAAAGAGTCATTTGAAGTGTCGCACTGGCTCTGGTTAGAATCAGCTGAAGACAGTGTCGCATTGGTTGTGTGAAGATTGTCTGTTTGCATATTTTCTTCTGTTGCTGTACGTTTATTTTTCGACACGACCTTCTAAAGTGAACGGAGCGGGGAGTTACATCGTTTGTTATTAATGTGCAGTGTTTCAAATTGTCTTCATATGCCATGTTTATAATTCCAATACAAAACTGTGCACCTAATTAAGAATTAAAGAGAAAGAGAGTGAATGAAGGATGAAATGTGAGTGCAGGTTTTCAGTGTTCTCAGCAGGCCGTGAAGAGATGTTCACAAATGGAAAAATGTTTTTGTACAGATGTGTAGCATACTTGTTGCAAATAGATGTAACAGTAGACATACATAAAACATCATCCACTGAAATATAGATTAAAAACATCACAACACCAAAAGTAAGTTACAAATAATAATGAAAGAATACACGAAGAGTTTTGTATAAATACCTTGATCCATTTGATCTAGATTTGCACTGTCCTACTATTAATATTCAAAATATTCGTTGTCAATATTTATATATATCACTCGCCGCTATTTTGAGATGTAGATCACATCAGACCAATTTCCTGCATTGTTTCCCGGCTCGACACGCGACCTACAGATAACTTACTCCAAATTTGCGTGACAGCAAAATAACTGGTCGTCGGTCGCCATGACAGTTTGGCAAATCCAGCTAACCAATCACCGGTGGCGCCTTTCTGCAGCCATCTCTCACAGCGAACTGACCTGCATGTACGAGCCAGCAAGGTCCCACTGAACTGCACAGCAAAGCAGGAACACCCGGTCGATTGCAGTGAAGCCAGCAAGATGCGCGCTAAGTTGGCCTCTACCAGCTGACTCTCTGTTTTACGTAGTGTTGTGGTTCTCTTCTATGAGCTTCATACGTAGCCAAATATTACTACCATAACTCAAACCGATAAGAATAACAGTTTATTCTTATTCGTTGGAAGAAAATACATTTTTTTGGTGACAGACATTAAATAAAGACATCGTATTTGAAATTCCCTGTCTTCTAAGATAATAGAAATTCCCCGACTTTTGGAGCAATCTGCTGTTTGTATCTTCAGAGTAAAGAAATTTATTTACATCTCAGAGGATAGTAACTTTGGTAGACACCGACGTGAGATCCTGAAATTTGATATCTTATTTGTTTGTCAGTCGGAGATGTATAAGGGGTTAATATTAAAATGTATCTTAAAGATACTGAGGGTGGAAATGTGAACTGTATTTATATGAGCCACGGGTTTCCATAAAAGTTAGGAAAGCTTTTAAGTAAATAAAATATTAATAGTCAGTGAAGAAGGGGAATTTAATCTTAGTAATTAACCAACTTGATGCACAAAATCTTGTTTTATAATAAGTTTATTAAACGCCTCTACATGTTTCAAGCACTATATGCTCATCATCAGAGGTCAAAATAGTATATACAGCATC
>Ga0131853_10012897_pt1 | contig 15318 bp, 9 predicted proteins | sample TergutLab28metaG_FD_92764 | JGI IMG/M metagenome (GOLD analysis project Ga0131853, IMG submission 92764) | Labiotermes labralis P1 segment gut microbial communities from Petit-Saut dam, French Guiana - Lab288 P1 (version 2) (version 2) | ecosystem: Host-associated > Arthropoda: Insects >...
AGTACAGCAGCACAGCAGAACAACAGAAATGCAGCACAGCAGCACAGCAGAACAACAGAAATACAGCAGAGCAGCACAGCAGTACAGCAGTACAGCAGCACTGCAGCACAGCAGTACAGCAGCACAGCAGTACAGCAGCACAGCAGCACAACAGAACAACAGAAATGCAGCACAGCAGCACAGCAGCAAAAGAGAACTGCAACACAGCAGTACAGCAGAACTGCAGCACAGCAAAACTGCAGCACAGCAGCACAGCAGCACTGCAGCACAGCAGCACTGCAGCAGAGCAACACTGCAGCACAGCAGCACAGCATCACAGCAGAACAGCAGCACTGCAGCACAGCAACCGAGCAACACTGCAGCACAGAAACAGAGCAGCACTGCAGGACAGCAACAGCACACAACATCAGCACAGCAGCAGAAGTCACACTGCAACACAGCAGCACAAAACAACAGTACAGCTGCAGCAGCAGCACTGCAGCAGCAGCACTGCAGCACTGCAGCACTTCAGCACTTCAGCACTCTAACTCAGCAGCACAGCAGCTGCAGCGCAACAGTACAACAGCGCAGCGATTGTGTAGCACTTTAGTCCTGCAGCACAGCAGGAGAGCTGCGCAGCAGCACATAAGCACAGCAGCTCAGCAGCAGCAGAGCAGTTGCCCAGCAGAAGCGTTTCATATGGCCGATATGAAGCACATTATTTCGTTATAATTGAGGAAAATTTGGAAAACAATTTAGGACACAATTTTTGAAGCTCTTTGCATTATGTACAGTGGAACTTGAAGTGACGAAAAAACACATATTTTTCTGTTCGAAATACAAAAATCATAGCTCCAAATTTCATATCACCTCTCTGCCCTTCGTAAACTCTCCATCCACATCTATATCTCGTATGATTTCTCTTCCTACAAATGTTGTGTGTATTCTTCATTTCTCCAATTCATGTTTCCTGTCCCTCCAATATCCGTGATACTGTCTGCTGTGCGGCCCAATATTCAAGTCCACACCATACAAATTGTTTTTAAATTCGTACACAAAACCGTAACTTCTACTTACAATGACAGCTTGAAAAGTGAATCTTTCCTAGAAAATTGAAAGATAGCCAAAATATCCCCAATTACATTACCCGACAAAGAAGAGATTCAAGAGCGCTTCAAATATCGGCCAATCAGTCTGCTGAATACAGAAGGCAAAGCCCTAGAAAATTTATTGTTTAACAGAATAATTCATCTCAAATAAAACATAATCACAAGCAATTCGTGTTTGCTCCTAAAAATAGCACCGCAAGTGCAGCTACGACACTGAAGGAATTTATAGAACTTGAATTGGGAAGAGGGAGAGTAACCATCCTGGCCAGCTTAGACGTCAATGGAGCATTGGAAATGGCGTGGTGCCCGGCTATTCTAAAGGGGCTGAGAGACACCAAATGCTCTCGGAATCTTTACCAACTGACGCTAAACGACTTTAGAGGGAGAAGAGCAGTTTTATCAAATAAAAGCTGTAAAATTGAAATGAACTTTACCAACCGTTTTCAAAAAGTGTTAAGCTGTGGAACCCGTCTTTTGGAAAATACAACACAACTCAATTCTAAACTTGAGATTCACTAATCATAGGAAGCAGTAGCATTTGTAGATTATTTGGTAGTCATGAAAAAAGCACAATCCTTTACAGAAGCAGAGAACACTGTCAATGTTGAATTGATCAAACTTTCAGCATGGCAAAATGAAACAAAATTAGATTTAATGAACAAAAATCAAAAGCAATGCTTAAGAAAAGACGAAATTGAACAGAACGAAAAGAACTCAATATATATATATATATATATATATATATATATATATATTTAAATAACAAAACTCCACTTCAAGTGTCCAGTCTGAAGTACCTTGGCATAATATTTGACAATAAACTCTCATTTAGAGAACACAAAAAGTACGTGGCTAAAAAATGCAGAAAACTGACATTTCCCCTTTCCAAAACGGCAACACTCAACTGCAGGGGGGTAAACCATTAGACTTTTAAGACATTATACATAGGAGGAATACTACCTCTCTCTTTATTTGGAACACCAAATTAGAAAAAAGATATTGATAAATATATTTAAGTATTATCGCTAGAAAGAGTACACAACATATGTATTAGAATCGCAAAAGCATACCGTGCGTTGTCGAACGATGCACTGTATCTACTGGCAGGATTGACACTAATTGTCATTAAAATAAAGGAGGCATCTTAATTTTACCGACTAACCAAACGTACCAAAAAAGAGGAATTATTGTTTCAAGGAGACATGCAAGTTAAATATTGCCATCACCGCGCAACAAAGATAAATTTACAAGCAAAAATAATTTGCTTGCAAATACAATTATGTTTTTTACTGACGGAGTATAGTCTGAAGAGGGTGTAGGCGTAGGTGTAGTCATATTCAGATCAGGTAACCACATAAAAAGTCTAAAATACACGTTAAACCAAAGATGAACCAAAAATCAAACCGAAAAATTAGCGACAGTAGGATGCTAGAGTATAGACAAAACATACAAACGAAAGTCAAGGCGGACACCATATACACAGAAAGCCGAATGACAATGGACGCACTCAAATCTAACAATATCCGAACATTCCTCGTCGAAGAAATAGGAAGGAAACTGACGGAGATAAGAGAAACAAACTAAAAAATTGAGTTCCGATGGGTCAAGCCGCATGTCGGACTCCGGGGAAATGAGCAACAGACACATTCGTAAAGGAGGCAGAGACGAATGTAGACATAAAAAAAATGCTAGAAGAAAGTTAAGAAATGTGTAGTGATAAGTGAACTATTGGGAAATGGAAAACGGATGAGAACACACAACAACGGGAAAAATCACAAAAGAATAATTACCGGTATTTGCTGATAGGTTAAATATAAGAATTAATATTGACATTAATTTTACATCCATAGTAACGGGGCATGGCAATATAAGGTCTTACGCGCACCGATTTAAAATAATTGATACACCAACATGCCATTTTGGCACCAAGGAACAAAATATAGGTCACTTGTTATTTGAGTGTGAGCTGCTAAATAAGGAACGAGACAGCTCAAAATCATCGGCATTAAAGGCAGATTTTTAATTTTTCATAGTGCAGCTTTAAAGTATTTTAAATCATTATTTGGTAAAACACTTTAAAGACATTCATTAGTCTCCAACATGTTTCGGTTGCTATTTTTCAACCATCTTCAGGGAACCTTAAAGTTCTGTTAAAGTTACTTATTTGCGTTATATATATGGTGATAATGGTGTTGTGACAGCATGTCGTTTTATGTAGCTGATGTTTTCGAATATGTTATGACCGGTCCTCCCCTTGTTTGTCAGTGCCTTAGAGACTCGAAGACACATATCTGAAAACATCAGCCACATAAAACCACATGCTGTCACAACACCATTATTTCCATATATATAACGCAAATAAGTAACTTTAGCAGAACTTTAAGGCTCCCTGATGATGGTTCAAAAATAGCAACCGAAACATGTTGGAGACTTATGAATGTTTTTAAAGTGTTTTAACCAAATAAGGTTTTGCAATATTTTAAAGACAAGGTGCAAGTGTTGGTATTTTAAATGAATGTGTATTAAAGACAGATATTTTGCAAATATATAAGAAGTAGTTTAATCAGGAAACACTTTAAAATGTTTGCCAAATTTACTAACGAGAATGCTTTTGACAAAATTACGAAGTGTTCAATACATCACACAATGTAGATTAAGCTAATTCCTTAGTATAATATAATCAATGCAAATATTTCTAAACAATTATTTGTAAATACAACATAAAGGAATGCAGTATAACCCTAAGTAATAGAGCATGCAATAAAATAAAACAAAAAATACACCCACATACATAAATAATTACGTACATATACACAGACATACATAATTACATACACACATATATATGAATGCAAACATAAATATGTACATAAATATACACATACGTACATACAAGCATACATATATTCACTCATACATACGTTCGTACATGCGCACATACATATATAAATACATAACTACATACACACAAACACATACATACATAATGCTTACTTACTTGCATACATACATAAATACATACATACTTATATACATATATACCTACATACATACACAGAAGAATACACACATACATACATATATATATATATACACACATACATACATACACACATACATACATACATAAAACAGATTCACTAAATGGTATCCATATGGATTCACACTCCAGAAGAACACGGTAGATGTTGCCATGATAGTTAGGCAATTCATAGAACCCCACTTAGAGGAATGGGGTTGGCTATTATAGCTATTTTAGATGTTCAGGGAGCCTTTGCGTCGACATGGTGGCCGAGGATATTAGAAGGACTAAGAGAAGCAAAATGCACCCGAAATCTTTATTACCATACACAAGACTACCTGAAGGAGAGGAAGACTATTATAACAATACGCAACATCAACATGGGAAAGGAAATAACCAAGGGATAACCGCAAGGTTCATGCTACGGACCGGCACTGTGGAATATTGAATTCGACCCTCTAATCAATCCCCAATATACAAAGCACACAAAAGCAATGGCCTTCGCCGATGATTTTTATTGAGGATAAGTGCGAATTCAGTAGGGAAAGCAGAAAATATCGCCAACGTTGAATTGAAAAAATCGCAAAGTGGGCGAGAGAAAATAATTTGAGATTCAGTGAGGGGAAATCAGAGGTGATGCTGCTGACCAGAAGGAAAGAATAGAACAAAAAGTAATAGCAGAGAATATTTGAATAACAAAGTAATACCGCAAATGAATTGTTTGAAATATTTTAGGATAATATTTGTCAATAAGTTAACATTTAAGGAAAATATAAATAATATGGCCGAGAAATGCACTAAATTAATATTCTCACTATGATAATCTGCAAAGCATAACTGGAGATTAGACCATAAACCCTAAAGGCAACATATTTAGGAGGAATCCTAACCCTTTTTGTATATGGAGCGCCGGTGTGGATCAACGCTATGGGGAAAGAAAGCTCTAAGTATAAATGGATTAGAGTCCGAAGGCTGATAAATATTAAAATGGCAAAGGCATACCGCACGGTGTGAGACGAAGCTCTGTGTATATTCACAGGCATGAACTCTATCCATAATAAATGGAGGAAACGGCACAACTTTATTATGACACCTGGGGAAACACAAAAGACAAAACAAATTTTGAAAGGGATACTGGTGTAAGAAAATAGCAACACTCTGCAGATGCAATTAAAAGAGTGTTAAACGAGGAAGAGGGGAAGAACTGAATACAAATATTAACGGAATGAAGTAGGTCAGAAGGAGGAGTATGCTGAGGGTTAGCCATATATTGATAGGGCGAAAACATCAATAAAATAAATTGGAGGCTAAACAAGAAATGCACGAATAATCAAGCGGAACACCTTGCAATTTTAACAGCCCTGGAACACATAGAAAAATATCAAACGACTGATAAAAGAGTAACAATACACATAGACAGTCAAATAACATTGGACAAGCTTCAAAATAGCTATATACACACATACATATTGTAGAAGATATAAAATGGAAAATAGCTTAGATGAAGGAAAGTGAATGGAAAATAACATACTTCTGGGTTAAAGCACACGAGGCATAAATGGAAATGTATGAGCTGACGCTTTAGCAAAGAGGACGTCGACAAATAAAAACAAACGAGATTTGATACAAAATTCTTAAAAGCGGAGTGGTGAACGGTCTAGACGAAGAAAGTTTAAGAAATGCTAGAGAAAATGGATGCAAACAACGAAAGGGAGAAGTACGAAAGAATACGTCCCGAGTGTGTAAGAAAAATTAAAAATGAAGCTATAACTAACACAAAACTTCACAAACATAGAAAGCAGGAATGGAAAAAAAAGAGACTTCCTAAATCCTTTAGAATAATAGAAGAGACAATGTGCCTATGCGGAAAAGGGGACGAGACAACTGATCACACATTATATGCATGAGAAAATCCCACAAAGGAGAGAGACAGACGCAAGAAGACAAGAATAAAAACAAATAAACGGCCAATTAACAAAAGGGACTTGATACGAAGACACTGCAATGAATTACAAATTTTATTAACGATATACAATTTGATAAACTAAATGTAGAATAAACAAATAACTGTAACATGACATCTAAAATGATTGCAAAGCTTCCAATGTTTGCATAGTAATGGAACATGCAATAAACCATATAAAATAATAATATTTACGTACGTACATATATACACACATACATACGTACGTATATGCATACACAATTACATACACGCATAAACGTACATATTCATGCACACAAAAATAATTAATAATAAAACACACACATACGTACGTACATACATACATACATACACTCACGAATACATACGTACATACACACATATATACAAACACGTACACACATACATACACACATGCGTACATACACACATTACAATATATGCTCTTCTCATCACACAATTGTCAGGCAACAATGAGATACTACTGGAAATTATTACACAAGGAAAACCGCTGAAGGAGTTCTTCGCAAGAAACCAACTCCATGTTATCAACGAAGAGGTAGTAAAAACGTTTCAAAGAAGCAAATTTTCAAGCATTAAACATTTAACCAACATGAATAATCAGATACAAGCAGCTATTAAAATCTGAAAGATATCAGGATAAGAAATTTTCTCTGGCTGTGGACTTACAAATTTTTACGTAAGTGTCGCTAAGAACAAAGCATAAATATACAATTTCCTGGGAAAGCTGTACTTAATGAAAGGGAACCTAAATGCTGAATTTCCACAAAATCTTGCTGCAGTGGATTTCAAAGTAATTTCACTTTGAAAACAACAAGGTAAACTCTACAGAAATAGACGAGAAACTGAACACAAAAATAACGTTCAATAAGTCAAAGTCGTATTTATAGAGAAAATGAAACTATTCAGTCATAAAGGAAGAAAACTTTTAAAATCCTAAATCCACCGAATAAAACTTCAAAAGTAAAGTCATTGCTTTGGTGGATCGAAGCTCCCAAGATATAAAAGAAAAGGACAAATGCACTAAGAAAAAGAGAACAACAACGAATAAATAATGCAATAAAACCAATACATCGATTTATAAAATTACCAAGTTACGATTAGGAAGGAAAAAATGAGCTCACTGAAACAATATTGCAACAGAACATCCCGGGCAGACCATGGAGTAAGACCTACAAAACTTACTCAGGGAAAACAGAAATACGGTACGACTAACTGCGCTACAAAAAGCAGACAGCAAAAATACGACAAAATAACAAAAACACTGAAGTAAATGATAGAAGAGCTCGGTCCAGAAAACAACACCCAAGAAGACACAGATCATAACATGAACACCGGAAGAATAATGGAGCAACCGATGGAAACAACTGACGACAGAGATTTAACCCAGGAAGAAGTCAGAGTGATCATTGAAGATTTCAATCTCCGGAAAACACCAGGACCAGACGGAATCTCAAGCGAAATTTTAAGGCCTCTTTTCAAATCATACCCTTAACTGTAACTTCTATTTACAACGACTGTTTGAAAAGAAATGCTTCCCAACGAAATAGAAAATAGCCAAAATAATGCCAGTCACCAAATATCACAAAGAAGATAGCCTAGATTCGTACAAATATCGCAATATCAGTTTGGTGAATATAGGAGACAAGGTGCTAGAAAAATTCCTGATTAAGAAAATTATGTACCACATATATATATTTGGTTATTTAAATGACAACGAATTCGGATTTACTTGTCAAAAGAGTACGACGGATGCAAATATGGCAATGAAGCAATTTATAGAAACGGATTGGAAGAAGGTGGAGTAATCATCATGGTCAGCCTAGTCGTTAAGGGAGCATTTGAAGCAGCGTGGTGCACGGCCACATTAAAGCGGCTGAGAGACCACTAATGTTCACAGAATCTTTAACAACTTACGCAAGAATACTTTAAAGAAATAAGAGCTGTTATATCAATTTACAGCTGCACCAAAAATCAAGCCGAGCAGCTAGCAGTAGTGAGAGCACCAGAGTATACAGAAATCTGCAAACAGAAGACAAGACGGCCGCCATATATACATACAGCTCAATTAAACTGGATTCCTCAAAAATGGCAATATCCACACATAATTCTTTGAAGAAATGAGAAGGAATTTGATGTGATTGGAAAACACACTGGAAAATTCAATTAAAATGTGTCAAAGCGTACATCGGGATCCGAGGAAACGAGCTAGCCGACACATTGACAAAGGAGGCAGCTACGAACGTGGACATCGAAGAATGCTACAGGGAAGCTCCAAAAATTGTAGTGGTAAGTGAACTAAGTGAGATATGTGTTGGGTTTTGCCAAATGGAATGAGACTGAACAACAACGAGAGAAATCAGAAAAGAATATATACCGGTAGATACTGATAGGGCAAATATAGCAATAAACATTACCCAATTTTTACAACCAATGGTGACGGGGCATGGCAATAGAAGTTCATGTTTGAACCGATTTTAAATAATTGATACAACAACATGTCCATGTGGCACCAAGGACCAAACAATACCTCACTTTTTATTTGAGTGTGAGCTGCGAGTAAGGTAATAGACAGCCTGACATCAACAGCACTAAGGACTGACGTAGGCTAACAGGTTAAAAAATTGATAAGGAAACATTTCAAAATATTTGTTCCATTTACAAAAAAATTTTTGAGCAAATTAACGAAGTGTTCAATCAATCACACCAAGTAGAGTAAACCAACTTCATAGTATGAAATATTCAATGTAACTATATCTAAACACTGCTCTATAAATACCACAATAAGCATTTAGTATTACTCCAAGAAATGGAGCAGGTAATAAATAAATTGAAACATTACATACACAAATATACACATAATAAATAGATACACAATACATTACATTACATACATATTTTCATGTAGATATATACGTACATATATACATAATACGTACATTAATAGATATATACATACAAACATCCATACACACACACACTTACACGCATGCATGCATAGGAAGTGTGTCATCCATGCTGTGTGTGTGAAATGCATTTAAGTCCAGTAGGAACACCTCTATATACGCTAAATGTGTCTTAAAATATTCATACCCATTCAGCCCCATCCATGAAACAATACAAATCTTGCAATACCAAAGTAAGAGAGCCGATCTCAACACTGTAGAAAGATACTTCATTTACAAATAATTCTCCATTAACAACCACTTAAATGACGAATCTAACAAAGCCACTAACAAAATCTTCAATGCCTTGCTAAAACTCCAATACCCAAAAAATAAGACCAACCACCCAGCCCCTACCAATACCTCTACCAGACGAGAGAAGAGCAATGACCCACCCAATTTTAGGAGCACCGAAAATCATTTCCAACAAGGAAGGATGAGGCAAACTGTGGCAATATACAGTTAGAAGGTTAAAACACCATACAGAAGTAACAAGGCAGTAAACACATATAGTGTAAATAACACAGTACGCAAACTGTAAAGAATGGCAATAAAACAGAGAGCGCCGCCACCCACAAGGAATCAAATCCACCAGGGGACAAAACCGGAAAGAACGGGAACAGACAAACACCCGGCGCATAGGTAAGTTCCCAGCTATTTATATTTATATTTCCCAATACAGAGGATTCCCCCATATATAACGAGACTAGAATAATCTAACACATTACTCACACACACATCCCTGTCCACATATGCAAGGGATTCTCCAACCCAAGGCCAGTCGAGCCCCCCACAACACAACACAACTAATTAGACGGACGATGAACTGGCCTCCGCAAGACTACAGAACTTCATACATGCCGAGCACACCACCACAATAGCTTTGTTTTTGTTTTTAATAATAAGACTAGAATGTAGCGATCTCTACAACACGTAGGCGCGCATGTTTATAGTAAGATCTAATGTTCCTTTAAGACCACATGAACGTGGCCAGTAGAGGACGAAATATGCAGTTGCCAATTTTAGAGTCATTAAATACACCTTATTTGACAGAGTTGTGTTTGACTACATACTATTTTGATCCATATGCAAGTATATATATATATATATACACATGTACGCAAACATACATACACATATATACACACATACATACTTGTGTTCATTCCTACATACATAAATATATGCGTAAGTACTTACATACTTACATATATGCATACATCCAAACATATACATATATCATGCGTAAAACATGCATGAATATATACATATATACGTACATACACACATAAATACATACATACATACACACAAACACATACACATATACATACAGGGTGTTTCACGACTTTAGGGCATAACTCCAGGAGGTGATTTCCTAGGTTTTTGTGATCAAAAAAGTTCATATAAACATGTGTCCGATTTTGGACGGTTACGGAGTTATGACCGTTCTTTAATTCCCGTACACGTTCTCGTGTGAACCGCGTCTATCAGCTGGCGGGTCGCTATTTTTAGCCAGCTACAGACGAAGCGTACCCGTTATCTCGACACTTGGGTGGTAATTAAGATGTGCGGGGAAAGGCGCGGGTGCTACTTGCTACCCGCGCGGTTCACAACATAGCGGCAGCCTGTGTTGCGGCCGGCGGTGGCATTTTCGAAAATCAGCTTTAAGCACCGAAAAATTCAAATTAAAATTAATTTCACGAAATTAATTTTACATTCGTACTTAAAGTGTATCATGTATTATGCTGGTTTATTATTTTGTTCCGTTTATTGTCAGTAATCGTTACTTTGTATTCTGAGTTTCAAACAGTCAAAACTCCGTAACAGTCCAAAATCGGACACATGTTTATATGAACTTTTTTGATCACAAAGACCTAGAAAATCACCTCGTGCAGTTATGCCCTAAAGTCGTGAAACACCCTGTATATACACACGTACATTAATACATACATATATTGTAGGCCAAACCACATCCAATGTTACCGCTGAAAATAATATCAGCCTACATCTGTAATGTGAGCGATGACACTAACACAGCATTCCCATTTTCCTAAAGCAAGAACTCAATTTCTCCCCTGTATTTGCACAGACAGTTCACAATTAACTCACCAACAAACACCACTGAACTGAAGACAGTTCCTACAAACAATACCATAAATGCCGGCATTAAGTGAGAAATAGAGAATGCGAAAAACATGCCTCCATTTGATTCTCCAAATCTGCCTTCGGCCCTCAAAGAAATTCCATGCTGCAGTTCTTCCCAGAACATTTCCAGCAAACCGGCTTCCATATATCGTCTCATTAGAACGTTGAAAATGTCAAGAAGTGGATTTCCCTTCTTAAAAACAGTTGTGAGAAGTACTGAAATTATAGATTCTTCAAGTGGGCAGAGTATTTTACCTACTTCAACTGTCCCCATTTCCCTAGCAATATAAGTAACAAACAATGGAGCGGCATTAATAGCAATGTCTTTGTTTGTTATCATTCGTTCAATACATTTTCGCATATCACTACATTCTGTCTTAAGTTCCTTATGTGCAAAGAATGTCAAAAACTCGGGATGCGATATAGTGGAAAAAGCAAATTGTAGAGCTGAGTTGTGGCCATAAACTACGTCTGAATGGAGTAGTTCGTCTAAAGTTTCTATCTTCTTTTCATATTTCGGTTCCACCAGATAAGAAACAAAGAATGCTTGGAATAAAGTGCTAATGGCGAAACAAAAACAGACGTGCAGAAAGAATAAGACCCGGAGGTTAGAATTTGTGGGTTGTTGTGGAACAGACACTGCCACAAAAACAGCCCAAACATTTTGGAAACAGTTAGACAGTGACCTATATGTGTGTGTCTCATTACACACAGACCGGTAGGGTCCATTAGCGGCACACCAGAACACAGCTGTTGTTAGCAGCAGCACAAGGCCAATTGTCAACCACACAGAGAGCGAGAAAGTTGTCAATATCTTTTCCGTTCCAGGAATGGGTTTTGGACAAGGAACAAAAGTCTTTAAACTGGTAAAGTAATAGGGTATTGTGACGTCAAAATATGACATCACAACAGCAGACATCAGAGGAATTATTCCCGTCAGAACTTCAGATAAACCCTCTTCTAATTCACTAAATGTTTTTGTATAAGAATCGAATTCTATATTTAGTGACGGTGGAAGGAAAACATATGTCAAGTTCAACTTCTGACATACCGATTTAAGTATTTCAACTGATAAACCCGTTAGTTTGTACGCAGTACTGCCGTCATTCTGTTTGAAATTTTCTGTCATAATCACACAGGGGTCGTCTCCTAGCGTACCTACTTTAATGGGACAACCCATGAAATTCTTCGGAATTTTTTTAGGGTATAAATCTGCATTATGTGAAAATGTGACATTATTTTCAAAGACCCATTCATCTAGCAGAATGACGTCTTGTAACTCTCCACAACTTCCCATTTTAAATGGGAACCAAGTGTACAAATTCAACCTGTCAGCTGCTGGTGTCTTTGTGGTGCTCACAGCATGCAGTGGACGGTACGGAAATTGGTTTGGTATCAACACAACCACGTTGACAATTCTGGCAACCTGCCACAATATGGAACATATGTGAGCAGCCAGTAATTGTGCCGGTCCATTGCTGCTGTCAGTTGCCACCACAAGAAACCTACCTCTAGGGTTCCACGATGTGCCGTATTTCATATTCTCCAGCTGATTCTCAAGCGTCTCGTTTAAGCTGCCCGCCTCTTCGTTCCACACAAATAGAATGTAACTGTGGTGTAAAACTGATGTGTCTGCAGTGTCATCTGCGTTTGGTCGGAACAGTTCAATCGGCCATCTTGTTTCCTCGTGTAAATTTCCCAATATGGCGTTCACCATCCACAATTCGTCTCTCTGTGGCAGAGGATCACTGAGAGCGCTGCGTGTGATGTTCGGCGTCGTTTGTGGCAGCGAGAAGACGAGAGGTTTTCCGGGTGTGAAGTGTCTTTGTGCGACGGTCCATAAACACAGGACCGTGTGCAGCTGGTCTGTGGTCAGCGTAATGTCTCTCAGCGCTATAGCAGCTTGAGTGACCGCAGTCAGCAGCAGTAGCATGCTGACAAACATATCGGCTACTGCCATCTGCAAAGAGAAGTGAATTGGCATGAAGAAGTGAAGCAGGTTATTTTGGTATAATTATTGGGCAATCTTTCTGTTTCCAAGCAATTTTTTTATGCGGAAGGGAAACGTAATATATATCATCGCCACAGACTGTAAAAGTTTGAAAGTATGCACGGCGTCAGACACAGCAGACGATAGCCATTACAGTGATTGGCTGGTGAGACACAAATATCAACGCTGCTGTGATTTAACGAATTCAAATTTCTGTATAAGTTGCAGTAAATTTTCTTTCAGTTTCAGCATTTTCTTGCTTTGACACTTTCGAAAATCTAAAGTTAATCTTATCTGTGTCTTAGCAGTGTGCCATTTCATGTAGTGTTTCGTAGCGCTTCGCCAAATTAGTGACAGTCTGATAGCAGTACGCAGTTACACTCTTCTTCAGAAACCTTTCGTAATTAAATTGCTGGAGCAGAGAGCTGATCAGTGTTATGTATCGCATTTTGCTGACGTCTGTACTGTATTCGCACTAAACTGTGTATTTGCGCTGCTTATTATTATTAATATTATCATTATTATTCTTTGGCGCCAAAATCCCTTCGACCCATTCCTGCTCCCTCTCACCTTGCCTCCCTCTGTCTCATCAGTCTTGCACGCTGTAACTGACAGCTCCCTTCGGTATATCTTCCTCCAGCCGCTAGACATTTTCTAGCCAGTTAACATCATTTTCTCTAATTTTACCCAAACATCCTGTTGTATTTAACTATTGCTATATGAACTTCATTCCAGTAAACTGTGTGTGACTTTATGCTTCTTCGTAAAGAGTCGTCATTCCGTAACTACCCAAAGTTCGAACTCCATGTAGCAGATTGCTTTTTGAAAAGCTAATAATTTTGGAGTAAGAAAAAATTTTCCACAACGTATAGCACCAAAATGACCATCAAAATATTTGTAAAGACCGCTACGTGCTACTGTCTGAGACAGATCGGGGCTTCAGCTTCATATTCCTTAGATATTCATTTTATATTATCCATTGCCGAGACCTTCGCGCGCTAATTACTTTCCAGCTGCCAAATCTCATTCCAATTCCAATTCCCATTCCTTATATCGTTCAAAATGATCAGTCACATTCCGAGAATTTGTGAAATATTCCTTAACGCAGAAGGAACTTACGGTGTTGAGTTGTTAGCAACTCGTCCAACCAACACACTGGAAGACACCCCTTGTCGGATATTCATTACTGCTTATTCGGTATTATAAAAGCTACCTTCCATATGTGTAAGCCTTCTTATCCAAAGAAACCTGAGTTTAGGTCACACCGGGCTGTCAAGAATGCATTTAGTTCGCCTGGCGATACAATCAAATTGTTATTATTATTATCATTAAAATAATAAATGAAGTTCAGCTTAGGGAAGGGGGTAAAGAAGACAATTTATGGGAAAAGACTAAATGATTAGTGTAGTGGTGAGAAGTGAAGGGCTGTTGTGAAAGCGTAAATAGTGTGTGTTTGGGATAAATTACTGTAAACTGTGTACAGTATTTTCTTACCTTGGTGTTCTTTACTTGGTGCGTGTTGTATTTTAAGTTGTCTTGTTGTATTGTTATGAGCTGTCTTATTTAATTTGTTGTTAGCTGTATTATGTGTATTGTTGTAGTTGTCTTGTGTGTGTTGTTGTCATCTTATGTGTACTTGCTCTACTATTTGTGTAATGCTGTTTTTAATTTAGATGCCGAACTGCTGGCTAGAAGTCAATATTCAGAAGGTCCTGCGATCGGCCACCCCGACACAGGTTTTTCTTCGTTTTTTTTGTCTATAAGCAAATGCTGAGGCGCTTCCCAACATTCCATGTTGCCACTTCATCCTTCTCATGTAGCCCTCCAGAATTAAATCTAGTAAATCCAATTAATTTTTGTATACATATAAAATAACCACTGCCACTGGGTGACATCAAAATTAAAGTTTATAAATATTATTATTATTATTATTAATATTTCTATAATTAGTAGTAGAAATATATATAGTAGTATTTTCGCACGTGTCAAGTGGGTCCCTGTCATCGCAGCATGGCGCGTCCCCAGGTTGATAATAGTGGAACTGCGTCCGATATGGAATTTAGCTGCGAATATATTGAATAAGCAGGAGCTAACAACAGTCAACGGGTGTTCCTTCAGCTTGGGAGTTGAGCGACGTGCTAACAACGCCTCCCTTTTAA
>Ga0131853_10012899_pt1 | contig 15318 bp, 6 predicted proteins | sample TergutLab28metaG_FD_92764 | JGI IMG/M metagenome (GOLD analysis project Ga0131853, IMG submission 92764) | Labiotermes labralis P1 segment gut microbial communities from Petit-Saut dam, French Guiana - Lab288 P1 (version 2) (version 2) | ecosystem: Host-associated > Arthropoda: Insects >...
GAAAAAGTAGCCCGCCTTCCGTTTTGCACGTGTCCTTGTGATATTCTCTCTGGCGTTAGTATGTATATTGCGTAGAGTGTTTGAACAGTTGGTCAACAGTCCTGCTGTGCCCATGTTGAGGTATACGCGATGTAACACAGTGATTTTGATGGCTTCAACTGCGTGGCTGGTGTTGTTCTTCAGTTCCTGGATCGTGTGCAGATTTGATTCGTATACCGCACTTTTCAAGCGTCCCCAGAACTGAAAGACAACATCAGCCACGCAGCTGCAGCCATCAAAATCACTATGTTACATCGGGTGTACCTCAGCATGATTAGACATACGCATATTCGTATTGATGCAGGAGGCAACCACTTTCAGCGTCTTCTATGATGGTATATCCTTTCAGCATTTGGCTACTGTATTAATTTCTATATTTACGCCATGCTAAGGAACCGGGCTACTTTTTCGTGGACCGTCCTGTACAACAGAACGAAATGCCGACCTCCGGCTTCTAAACTGGCCTCGCATCTCCTAAAAAATTTCTCCAAACACAACGAAAGTCTTGTCTTCAAATATTAGCAATCCCTCTTCAAAGGACCGCCCTTCCATTCTTGCCAAGAAAGTGAACTGCTCTACATTTTCTCTTCTGTTAATTCCCTTAATAAGAGAGCCAAGATTAATGTAACGTGATGGTCGGAATTTACGTCTTCGAAACACAGGATCTCCACTACATTGCGCGCACTCGCTGCACTTTAACATCATTTAAAGGAAACTACACAAACGGCGAGGCGATTTTCCGTTACACCAATATCTGTTTTTCTTACTGTTTACGCATCATCCGAAAATACCATAAGTTTTCATATTGTTTTTGGGTCCAGCTATGAACCTGCGATTCGACATTTCTCCACTCCTGTCTACATTGTTCCACTATTGATGCGAAATGTACTCGTATTTTACGAACTTCGGCTACATGTTTCCATGCCGCATGTACTTTGCAAAACTACAGTAGATGGACACTCTTTGCGCAACGGAAAACCAACAGACGATCTGCAGCGTATTAAACACAACGCAAGGGTGGAGGAGCGTCTCATGTTTAGCGCAGAAAAATGCAACTCTTGAACAGCTTCGTGTTGCCTATGCTTGGAGAACCGATTAAATATAAGAACAGATTAAAAATATGCCCTGTACTATGTACATTTATATATAGGCCACTGTCTGACTACAAGACAAAATTCTGTGGTTATTCTGCACCTATGCTGCAAGTGATATTTGTAGTTACTGACGCATCGCTAAATGGCAATCACTGCGGAAATTTCCGTCCTTATGAAACAGTAGTGAGGTATCGTATGCTTTGTAGGCGTAACAACGCCGGTGTTTTCCGACATAAGGTTATCTGCAGGTGACAGAAATGATTACTGCGTCGAGAAGCCTCTCAAGGACCCTTCAAATTCATGGCATGCATATTCAACAAAACTGGGGCTTTACTGTATTCCTCATAGGCTACAATGCACACAACAACAGTGGTTCACTGGAAGACTGGAAGTGTTATCTGTGGAAATCACGGACACGGATGTAAATGGTCGTGGGTTCTAACAGCCAGTTCTACCGGTTTTGCTAATCTCATACCAAAATTTTCTTTTTAATTTAGAATGAAAACGGCAGTACTGTAAATGCTGAGAATATTTAATGGATTAAATTACTCACTAGAATTTAAAACATTCGCGTTAAGCCACCGCTGCTGCTAAGAAATTCAGATATTTCACAAAACGTAGTGACTGGTCCGATTTACTGTTACTCAGTGACAGTAACCCAGAACAATTTGATGTAATTCTTGATTATTTTGAAAAGACATAACGTAATAATAATAATAATAATAATAACTGTTATTATCATTGTTTAAAAATGTGAAAAATGGTAAAGTGATCCCCTTACAGGCCCGGTGTGGCCCAGAGGGTGGGTAGAGGTATATAGCTCTACTCTTCCATGACTGCGGCACTAGAAGGGGGTGAGTGGTCAGCAGCACGCCCCGGCCGCACTTTACCCCCGGGAAAGACCAGGTACCCATTTTACAGGAGGCTGGGTGGGCCCCAGGGTCGATCTGGACGGGCGGAAAATCTCGTCCGTACAGGGATTCGATCCCGGACCGTCCAGCCCGTAGCTCAGTCGCTATACCGACTGAGCTACCCAGCCCACATTAATATTATTATTATTATTAAATTATTCATTTTTAATGTGTTGGCACAACAGCTTAAGATCATTTACAGATACAGCACAAGAACATAAGAAAACTGCCAATGAAAAAGCACAGAAAAGTGATAACAAGAAAAATCCGAAAATATTGTAATTATTAAAGAAAAAATTGTTAAGAGAGGTAAATTGTTGCTGAATATATTGATAGTGCCTTTCCATTCAGTGCTGGACATGCAGGCCTAGCAGCGCAGGGCCATTTGCTAAATGAACACTTCAATACACAGATACTGCAGTTACTCGACAAAGGAAGAAAGAGAAAGGTACAAAATAAAATCAAATTAATTACAGATATGTTACCTAAATTAAAAACACAGCTCACATGAAACGTGAGTGACCGAACTACAGAGTAAAATCTGTTATACTGTTTTGATATACTTAGAAAAATAATCCAACAATTCAGTAATCAAAACAGACCTTCCACAGAATACATCGGTACCCGCGGAAGCGCACCTAGTGGAGCGACAGTTGCGAGGCTTAACATCAATACAGAACAAGTTAAATCTTCCATACTTCGATTCGGCGCATGAAAGTCAATAGTTTCCAAAACGGTAGTTGGGAAATTTTTAGAGTACTGATTCAGCTGCCTAAGGACCAATTTCAGCGGTTATATGAATTGGTGAGGAACTATAACACGGAAGCAAATACTACTTCTAGTAGTAGTAGTAGTAGTAGTAGTAGTAGTAGTAGTAGTAGTTGTAGTAATAAAGTTACCAAACTTTATATATAAATACCGTTTCTAAATCCACATATTTTAATCACAATTTAATGGCCATTACCTGGGAAGTTAGGATTTTACAAAAAAAAGTTAATTTGAAGAAAGCCTTCAGATAAGAATCTTCTAAATGCTTAGATAACTTCAGTTAACGACTAGACATATATCTCTTATCTACCGCGTTTTCCTGTTTGAGCGTGAAACGACGTAGGTAAGACACAAGAACTCGGTGACTCAGTAAGTCACTGTCTCAGTGACACCGTCCCGGAGTGTTTGGAAATCGACAGCTAGACGTTGCCTCACGTTAGTCTCAGCTGAAAGGAGACAGATTAATGACGCAACGCGCGTTCAATGCGCAGTACAGCGGGCCCAGAAGAACGATAAAGCACACACTTGCAAAGAGTAGTAATAATATTCCATAGTAGCGGACGTCAGGAGAGGCAAAACGACATGAAAAGTAGCGTAAAAGATAGTGGCATGGCTTGGAAAGGCAGGAAAGTGATGAAGAGAAACTGAAACAAGCGAAGATTCGTCACTCTGGACTATGTTACGCCCAGAAATTTGTTCTAAAGTGCTGGAGCAAAAACCGTTACTGGCAAAAGAGACAGCGTTGTGCCCGCCTCATGTATTAGGTAAGTATGATAATTAACAGCTTCGTATTCATGCTTTTCTACTGAAACCTGGGGCTGCATAATGGACCGCTCTAGAATTTTTATATTTAGGGCCACATCGTTGGACGTATCCTTTAATTTTGAATTAAACACTTAGAATATAAAAATGCAACGAAAAATTACATATTTAAATTTATTCCTTATATGGGTGAAATATAACTGTCCACGATCGCTACTGTTATTCTGGGAGAGAAATCTGTACACACCTGACAAGAGATGCTCGCTTGCTCGTCAATACAGAACGGACCCTGAGTGTATGACGTAACAGTGCAAACATGTAAGACGATGTCGTGAATTACGATCCTAGTGCGAATTACAAGCCAAGCGCGAACAGAAAAGAGTTTGTTCAGCACGACAACTCGGACAACTCGATGGTCTTACGTCACGGCCGGCCAAAAACCAGTCGCCTCTTCAAAGTCTTGTTGTTGGTAAACGAATAAATAAGCTAGATTAATGTCAAGAGGCAAACGGCCTCCTGGTGGAACCACGGGGAGATATTTTCCTACCGCCGAAACAAGGTTCTGAGGATGACTGAACTTCAGACTTATCACCCTGTTTCCAACTTATGCATGCTGGTTTTGGAAACAACGCCCTACACTAGGATGATGGCATTTGGTCATCTTGACGGAGTATCAGTAGGACGGACAGTAAGAACGGTCCCTTGAGAAATTCTGCAGGTGAGGTCAGTAATGCTGGAGACGGGGGTAAGATCAACTTACTCATCATCGCCGTCTTCAGTGAGTAATTGCTGCCGATCTATAACCCCATCGTTTCTTTGGTCTTGGTCTATTTCGCCCCCCAAGTACCCTGTTCTTAAAAAAAGTTCATGTGAAAAATTATTTGTACAAATTACTAGATTTTATTCACGTTATATTACATTTAGTACGTCCAAATAAAAGCGTTTCTGTTTGATTTCTTAGATATCAGTTTAATTAACTAAAGTTATGTTCCTCAGTAGAATCCCCGATCCCCCCTTTCAGGGACAGCCATCTTATTGACCCTGCCAATGGGCTGCTTCTGGGCCCTCCGGGGTTAATTTTGTGATTAAACCCCAGCGGCACAATAACAGCTAATTGCAACGAAAGTCAACATTATGGAATTACTTATTCCTAAACGTCAAACGAAGAACACAATGTTCATGACGAGTGCTGACTTCTCTAAGGTAATATAGTATTTTCTGGCGTAGATTTACCTATAACTAGAAATAATCTATCATCTCCATCCTCAGGATAGAACACATAAGCAATATGTTCTTTGAAACTCGTACATTTCTTCTAGACTCCACAACATTACATCCCAGATCACTGACGAAAAAGGTAAAAGTGTCCCTCTGCAGGCCGTGAAAATACATGGGATTAGTACAGGTACAGATTTAACTCGTTCTTAATGTCGACACTTGATGGTCAGCTTCAAACTCCGACAACATCGCCCTCAGAGAAACCCCCTGGTAAACATTAAATAGGAAAATGACCGGTCTGGGATTTTTGTACAACGACTGAGCTATCCTGGGTCACGAATCGCTGATATTAGAACCTAACATCTCACAGTGTTTCTCTGATGCCCCTCCACTGTTGCCATTGTTTCTTGAATTGTCGTTTTCAGAATGCGCACACCGAACGTAATGCTTACACAGCCATAACTAAACTAACAGAACATTATTTGCAAAAACATGTTTATTATATAAAGGTAAGTTAACCTTTAATGCATCAGAATCTTCGTATATTACAGTCTTTAACTTATATTTAGCACGTACTGTATATTAAGCCCACATAATCTCAAGATATCTCTACATTTTCGAACATCGTTATAATTTGTGATTCTCGCTCCTCAACCCAGAAGACGGAAACAGCATAATCCTCCGACAGGTCCATATTAATGTATTAAACTGAGCGGCGTTACGTTCCAAGATACAGAAATCATAAACATGTCAATCCAGAGGGCACAGGTGTGTTGACTAACCCATATCACGTCAGATGAGGTTATCAGAGCTCTGAGTGTGAATATTACTGCCCTTTGGGATAGGCTACACCATCGCATTGTTTGCTAGATAGTAGCGACGTTTCTGCTTCTCCATGTTCTGGATCGAAACACGTTCACACAAACTTCCTTGCTGAATAGGTGCGCCTCCTTGCCTATTTCCGCGGACGTTTCCCATTGGCTTATGTGTCTCCGGCCTTTTCCTCTGTTTCGAATTCTTATGGGCCATTCCCATAAATTGTCCGTCGTTTCCTCCCCCCCCCCCCCTCTCCGTGCGTATATAATCTCCTAGTTTTCCAGCTTGGTTCACTACAAACCTGTAAAATTGACACAGCACTTTCTTCCGAAATGCTGGTACCCATCTACTCTAATACATTGTGTCACATCCCAAAATTTCACAATCTTTCATCTAGGACAATCATTCCGGATTATACATGTAATGAAGTTAGTTGTCGCAAAATTTGCATGAACAGAGCGGAGTGTCAACTGCAGGACAAGCTGCTGCGCATTGTGGAAGTTCTATCAGAGCTGCTCATGAACATTCCGTTTTCTGCTATTCATCTGTTTCAGCTCAATCACTAAGCATACTGTAGCCCCATATCTGTCGGGACTCCTGCCCAATAAACTGGATTAATAACTGTGCCCCTTTATCAAATGATTCATTGTAGTTCTACAACAATATCATAATTGAGCCAATCCGATTATTTCTGAGCCAACGGCTACCCAACATGAGAATGAAAACGGGATCTGCAAAATACAGTTCAATCCATCAGTTAGTTATCGGCGATTATGTCGCGTATTTGTGTGCAACTGACTTTTGTATTTGAAATGAACGGAAACAATTCGTTCGCACATTGCAAAATGCAACAGAAGCATTATCTCTCACACAATGCGCCTATTGCCACTTTTACTACACAATCCGGTTGGATTATATCTATAATAAACTGGGGTACAGATGAAACTTTTTAAATTATTAGAAATCGATACACTTGATAAAAAACGTGGGGAACTTGTATGTATGAAGGCGTATTATGTAGCACACGCCTACTAACTCTTCAGTCACACTGTTTTCAGTCACGTCAAACTTTGGTGTAAAGTTTCATATAAGCTAAGCCGTAGCCATAGTGTAACAAGAAATGGACTAAAGGATGTGTGCTTCATTCACGGCTGAAGGCATCCATGAGCCACGAGAGAAAAGCCACTTTGTCCAGCTATATGCCGCTTTCCTTTCTCTCTCTCTCTCTCTGTCATAACTCGACAGCCCTAGTGGGCCTAGGCCTCCTAGATGAGGTTACTCGGTTAGGCACACATATACACTCGGTAGGACTCAGTTGGAAGCGTGATCGGCCCGTCGCAGGGAACGATACGTAATAAAACACAACACAAAACAAAGACATCCCCTGGCGGTATTCGAAACCGAAAATCCCAGCAAGCGAGCGGCCCTAGACCCATGCCTTATATCACATGGTCGCTGTTTAGCATGCACTATTTTTGACTCGTAAATGATTCAGCTTTTAAATTAAAGATTAGTCACAAACTTGCTCCGAAACGTCAGTATCTCTCTACCAGACCACGCGGCATCTTATTTCAGAAGTCCTTGAAGTTAATATTTACCGCAATGAGAACCTCTAATCTCATGTTACTATCGGGTTTCCTCCTCCATTGTATTTAAAGTATGTTGTAGTTCGCGTGCGGACTAAGGCCACGGAGTTTGTTAGTTTTGTTTTGTTGCTTGAGGCTCCACTTCACTATACCACTTAGCCTTGCTGTTAAAGTTGGCGTATAGCTTTCGGCTGGTCAGCTGCCTACCATAAGATTGTAAGGTTCTTCGGACACCCACAGATGACGACTTCCAACCTTATAGATATATCATATTTTCCAACCTGAATAAAATAATACGCTCTTCGAATGATTTAGTTTCCGTCGACTCCTAGTTCGTCGTCTTTATACTTTACACCATCGGTCTTCAACCCGCGGACTGCCAGTTGTATGTGCAGCCCCTAGCCATATTTTGAAATTATGTACATGCTACAAAAATTTCACATTAGCCTATCTTTGACGGTTAGGTACAGGTCTACCACGCATTGCTACTTCCCATCCTCCGAACCGCGAATCAGTCCACAATATGGCCGTCTGTCGTGGAAACTTGAGACGCCCTATTTTACCACAGAACTACGTACTGCTGCCGCCAGAAATTCGTCTGACCTTCTTCAACATAATCTTTATTTCCATGCCGTCCTCTACTTTGCCATATGCACATATTAAAAGAACCTGACTGGAAAGATGTTCAACTTCAATTAAATTGTGAGTTAACAAAAAGAGGCACATAAAAGAGCAGTCCGAAACTGATTAACCCCAGCAGTCAATTGGCACTGACCAAGCAAGCTTTACGGATCGCTGTCCAAGGCACAGAACCTTCTGAGCGTAACAGCCTGGTGAACATTCTGATTATTTCCATATTCCCCTATTTTCGAGGTTAGGCTAGTAGTTAATTAATTAAAACAACTAAATCTTAAACTGCTGGAAAGCAAATTCTTGGGGTTGAAAGACAAAATGATAGTAAAATACATACAAACCACAATAAGGTGGATTATCCCTTTAAAGACCAAAACAAACCTGAATTGTATATAAAGATTCAGGTCGCACACCGCAGTAAACACCTTGCATCTCAGTAACAAAACTCAATTAGTCAGTCCTCTCCAGGGAAATAATCGTTGTTTATTTGAGATCTAAGACAACACATAAATACACTCCGAAGGAAAAAGTAGAATTTATGTAAAAACTGGTGGTATGTGAAGTAATCACTAGGCTTTAAAATGCCATAATTAATGGAGCAGAAGAAAGAGCAAATTGATCTTCTCTTGTTTGCGGAAATAAAACTTGATATCCAAAGACATGTTAAATAATTACCATAATGACAATTAAACACTTTTTTACCCAACTAATGCACAATATATAATATGTAGATACAATTAAAATTATAAAATATTTAAAAGTGCTTCAACATGTTTCGGATCACAGAGAATCCATTATCAGGGAGCCTTGTACAGTGCTTGGCTAAAAATTACAAGAATGATTCTATCGTGTCCATGTCAACGGACACGATAGAATCATTCTTGTAATTTTTAAATATTTTATAATTTTAATTGTATCTACATATTATATATTGTGCATTAGTTGGGTAATAAAGTGTTTATCATTGATCCACAGTGCAACCATGAAGATTACCATAATGACGAAACAGAAAGCAATCTAAACTGTAGGCATGTTGATATTTCAACGTAACAAGATTTCATGTACCACAGGGACGTGATTCGTAAGTTAATGACCATTACATTGCCCCTCTGAAATCAATATGTATATAAAATTTTGACCGCACTGTCATGACTCTGACAGATGTAAGTTAACAAGGAAATGTCGATCCCTTGTGACAAGTTAATGCAGGTCTATATCGCGCTGACGTGATGGATGGAGCTGTCAAAACCGACAGTGCAGTTTCGCTGTCACTTCCCGACATTATCAAGCATTAACACACATCCAAGTTCTTTATACTACAATATACCACTTTTTCAATACAGGTTTCGGAAAAATAATTAGATCTTGTCCGAAAAGTGCCAAGTTTTAAGTTTTTTTGAAGGACACTAACAGTTCAAAATTCCAGTCACGAACAAATGTAGTAATTCTCAGAGGAATGCCTGCAACAGTTTGCGGTTTAGAACAATCGCGACAGAATAGCAATGCAGCCTACACCGTAACCGCCTTAAGGGCACGTTCCCGCCACGTCAAAGTCATCACAAGTGTTTTCGTGTTTTGAGTTACTCTCCTGCGACGTCCACTGAAGTTCTCCCATGATCCACTCTCTCCTTTCCTTCCAATCCATTTCTCACATCCGCCATGTGAATTTCCACGCACGTTTCTCGTAAAACACTTCTACGTTGTTACCTACAAAATGTTTCATTTATTGCAAGTGAGAAATATTTTCATTCCATCTGGCTTTCTGTCCACTCTACAGGGCCAGCTTAAGACGGGGTCAAGCGTGGTGCATAAGTTGAGGCGTCACGGGACGGTGCATGTGTGTTTATATGCACACAACAAATACACTGCACATGGGACAGACTAATCAAAAAGGCTCCTCGTAGAACACAACTGCTCGATAGTGAATGAAACGTCATTTTTGCTTTGGTACATTTAAAATATGAGGATATCTCAGCGTTCAGTATTAAGGCTACGATCTTTCGGTGTAGACGTTACATGTTTTGGTAGACGTGTTCCAATGTTTCGGAGGCACCTGTTTCCAGAATGTTTTGACCATGGGAAAGTAGATAATACTTTCTTGCAAAACACTGGCGCCTACATGTCAGACTACAAGGCGTCATAAGCCGGAATGTCCTAATACTGATAATTTTATTAATACATACTAGCTAAGCAATAATAATAATAATAATAATAACAGAAACAAGAATAACGTAGTCGTTGTTGTTGTTGTTGTTGTTGTTGTTGTTAAATTCAGATCTTCATATATGGTTCGTGAATCTGCTCACCGTCCAACGCCTAGCTGTCATGCAGCAAGTTAAGTAATGTGGACAATTAATGTATTGTTTGCAACTACACGCTGAGGGATAAACTAAGAAGAAATGTACGCTACCGAGAGTTAACATTTCTGAATTTTGTGCAGCAAGTAACCAGTTCAAATCCAGGTCGGGACACAGGCTATTCTGTGTTTTTATTAACATTTTTTCCATTCCTGTGTGTCATACGCCTGGATGATATCTCACATTTGGTCATGACGTCTTCCTTCCAAATCCGTTCATTGTTCAATATGCAGCCGTAGTCTGAGGCTATATATCGAAGGAAGAATCAAGGTTGAGGCTATACTGTTTCAGTTACTTACAATGCTCTCAAATAAATCACAAGTACTTCGCAAATAATGACAAACAAGGCAGCACAATTCAACCCGTTCCCGCAAACCGTGTGGGGGTACACACAAATCACTGTTTTGTGTATTTGCATGTCAAGACAGAATGGAAAGTTTTTTTTTTTTAGAACTGGGTTTATTAAAGTTTTTGTGTCACATCCCCCTCTGACAGTCTGGTGAAACCTAAGGACCCCTTTTCAGAAAAATGCATTTATATGCATAAAAATAGATATAGAGATAGAGAGACAGATTGAAGTTGACAAACACTTTTGGAGTCTACAGGTCACAAATTACTTTCTTGCCTGCATTCATTATTGAAGTACAAGCCAAGGTTCAGCTAGATGTTAGTTAAACGAAGTTGTAATTACTTTTTATCCAAGTTCACGGAAGTCTGAAACCCCTTGTGGGTCCGTGGACCCCAAGTTAAGAACATCTGCTTTAGCGATACGCAGTGGGCTTACGGTATATTCTGTTTGTGTGTAATTTCATTGGTTTCAATTACGCTTCTTCAGCAGTGGTTTTCAGCCATGCAGTTACAAGAACAGCAATTATGAGGATTTTGGTTCTTGGGGATCGGTTTGGCGAAGGAAGGGGAAAGTGGTCAGTCAGTGCTATGGTGCAGAAACTCTAAGACTCACGAACTGTACTGATGTGGTGCACAAACAAGATGCTCTTCACATTAAATCACAAAACCTGCCCACCGCATCAGATCTCCTTCCAGACCCGTAATCTAAAGTGACCTTTCCTAAAACCAGAGTGCGAAAGTGTCAACAGAAGAACATGCGTCCCAGTTAATCACAAAGGCACACCGTCATGATGCCTGACATTATTTACGCTGTGGGGCTAAATAAGTGCGTAATTCAATTCCACAAACTCCTTGTAACTTTCATGAAGAAATGATAAAAAAAATACCTTTCATAGGTCTACGTATTAACACAGTTTATATTTGCGTGCCATCTGTCGATTCAGCTATGTATGAACGGAGCCGGGATACCTCAGTCAGTGTAGTGACTAGGTTACGGGCTGGACACCGAGGTATCAGTGTGCGATTTCCGGCTAGGACACGCCTTCCCTTCTATCAGTGGGTACCGAAGGGGGGGGGGGGAGGGCTATTCCCGGCGTCATAAGGTATCTGGGTATGAAGCTGTTGTCTCGCCTGCATCTAATGCCGGGTTAGGAATGCAGTGAGTTATACCTTCGCTCCTCTATACACCTTCACAGCGCGGTGCTTAATTCGACACATGAGCAACTCTATACCTTTAACCTATACATAAATACCGTTGAAAATTATAGTCAGTGGGATGGAATTAACATAGGAGAAATTGATAGTAACATGATGTAAAGAACGGCCGTTGCATTTCATTGGAGAAGCCTAAGGAAACAGCAGGAAGTTTCAGGCAAGATAAGCAGTAACTATGATAAGATTCGAACCCCGAAATCTTGAGTCGAAAGCAGGAATGTGGTAACAGTATCACGATCTTCGGAGGTAAATGAACAAAATATGGCCTAAATATTTCGTTTTTTCCGAAAATATTTTACATATTTTCTCATACTGATCTAAAAGGATTTAAATGTTTAGGCTCTCGGTCCTGACTGACATGGTACTTGCCCATAAGGAACCCTCTAACATAAACAGCCTCACAGTCCAATTGAAACAGATCCCGAGTGTTGTCCATCCACTTTTATCATCTTACAGAAGACAGTGTTACTTCATATTACAGTAACGCACTCTGCAGAAGATAACACACAGTTTACAAACACAGCGTTACAGAGTCTGTCAAGCTGCCACGCTGCATATAACAAAGGGAGGCACTACATTCGCTGAAGACAGTCTAGTAGTATTAACACAGGCCCATGGGGGCTCAGTATTCTTGGCGAACAGAAACTGAATATCTCAAGAACGGTTGTCATAAGGACAATGATTTATGACGTTCGTGCGTCTGTCCTTGTTCAGGTAGTGCAGTATCTTGTCAACAGAGAAAACGAATAGAAAATTCTTACGTCATAATATTCTGAGCAGAGGGCTCTTCTTTCAAAAGACGTCTTCTGGTGTGTTAAGAAGAATATATCTTACCAGGAAAACAATTTGGGACAAGTGAGGTGGTACATTTCATCAGACATTAGGAAGCTGAGCAGACTAAGAAAGATAAGCGTTGGACATTTAGGGGATAAAAATAAATTCATATGAAATGTTAATGTAAACCGAGTCACCACTTAAGAAGTCAAGGAGTAGTTCGGAAGATACGATCAAAATCGAGCTTTTTTATGTTTGTAGAATTGATTCATCTTCTCAAGACAGAGTCCTTGTGAACACCAATAAATTCTGAAGGTCCCTAAAACTTTAAAGAAATCTGTGACAAACACATAAACTGCCGTACAAATTATACATAAACTGATAGCAGTTTAGGGATTCTAATGGCGGCGAAATTTAGGACTATGGTGTTGTACTCTATGACCAGGTTTTGCCAATATTCCACAACATATTCTGGCACACGGATACCAAACTCTTCAAAGTAACATGCTGACTTCACGTGAAAATGGAAATACCATGTTTTCGGAAGAACCTCATGCCATCGGCAGACAGAAGGCTTCTGCCAAATGTTGGTAATTTTGAACAAGATTACATGACGCCACATAACAGACGACCGTAATCATCATCATCATAAACATCAAGGATTGAACCCTTTGATCCGTTCCGTCTCCAGAGTTACAGCTGCTCGTGTCAACGCTTCTTCGGTCTTCCAATTGTTCTCCTTCCTTGTGGTCTGTAGTGGTATGATTTCAAAGGGGTTCGGTTTTGTGGCATTCTTTGCAAGTGTAAAAGCCAGTTCCGTCTGTATTCATCTAACTTGTCTAGTATGCCTGTAATCCGTATTTCGCGGCGTATGTAGTCATATGTTTTGTGGTCATAGAGGGTGTAGCCTGCCAGATGTCTCAGTAACTTCATTTCTGCCGCTTCAATTCTTCGTCTTTTGTAAAGTCCAATTTTCTTCCCCATATAAAAATGTAGGTAAAACTAGTGTGTTGTATACTTTCAAAATAGTTTCCGTTCTCACTTTCTTAAAAATATTTCTCTTAATAGCACCTATTAATTGTAAAAATTTTGCTAATTTAAATTCTACCTCATTGGAAAATTGGTAAGATATACCGCAGCCTAGATAAGTAAATTGGCTAACTTGTTCTAGTGTTTCATCATTTATAATAATTATATAATAAATAGACTGCCTTTTGTAAGTTGTCTTCTGTGTCAGAAATAATAAACTGGTCATCTGCAAATAACAGTGTGTTGAAAGTGGAGTCTTTAAAATATGTACTAGTTTTTATTTTCTGTAACCAAATTCTAATAATTTCGTCCAAATATAAATTCAATAAAACAGATGATAGTGGGCATCCTTGTCTCACCCCTTGGGTAATAGCTCTAGAATCTTCGGATATTTCATTAACTGCATTAACTCTTATAATGTTTTCCATATATATTTTCTGAATTATTGTAATTAGATGAGTTGGAATTCCTTTATTTAACATAATAGTCCATAATTTGTCTCTGTCCACAGAGTCAAAGGCTTTTTTAAAATGAGTGAACGCAATATATGTGGGGATGTTAAATTCTCTATGTTTTTCAGTCATTTGTGAAGCTGAAAATATGCAGTCCATGCAGGATCTGCCTTTCCTAAATCCGTTCTGTTCTTCTAATAGTAGGACTTCTGCACTTGCTGTTAATCTCTTTGCAATAATTTTTGAATAATTTTATATCCAGTATTTAATAAATTAATACCTCTATAGTTATCTGGGTTATTTCTGTCTCCTTTTTTGTGTACTGGTATAACAATAGCTGTCCTCCATTCTTCAGGAATGTCTACGTAAATCCAGCAAACATTTAGGAAATTCACAAATTTATGTAAAAAACTTTTTGGTGCATGTTTGTACAACTAATTATTAATCCCGTCTGATCCTAAAGATTTTCTGGCTTTTATAGTTGTTTCCAATTCTTCCACTGTAATCAAGTCAACACAATTTTCTGTTAATTTTGCACGTTTCCTTTCTGTGGTGTTATCATTAAATTGTTTAGTCCAAAGTTTCTGATAGTAATCTAGCCACGTGTGTTCAACTACTGGGTTAAGTCGCAAATTATCTTTTTCAGTTCTGTTTAACTTTCTAATAATTTTATATGCATTTATCTGGCGTCCATGTAAATCATGTTCAATTCTCGATACAAATGTTTCCCAACATTGCCGTTTACTTTTTCTGGTTTCTCTTTTCACAATTGCCACTAACCTTTTGTATTCTAGTTTGTCAGTTTCAGAACGTGTTGTTAGATAGCGTAAATAAGCCTTTTTCTTGTTTTCAATCAAGTTTTTAATATCCTCATTCCATAAAATTAAACGCCTTTTGTGTCTTCTCTTTTTACTTTTGTCTAGAGCTTCATTCGTTACTTGTTGTAGTGTTTTCTTTAAAGTTTGCCATTGTACAAGGTGGTTCAAATATGACCGGGACTGATTTGTGTGTAAACAAGCCGCAATGCGCAGCAGCTGTGCGACCTTGAGAGAGTGAAGCCACAACCTCCACCCTCCCGCCTGCTCGGGTTAGAACCTGTTCAGTCCTGTCTGGGAGTTGCTAGAGTGATGAGCAATTATGGTTTTAAAATAAATCAGTCCCGGTCATATTTGAACCACCTTGTACATCAATATTAAGGCTGCATGGTGAGTGCATCAGATTTTGCTCTAATCTCCTCTGATAAAGTAATTTTATACTTGGGTCCTCTAACAAATGTACCCTAAAAATTTCTTCTTGCCGTAGAGATCTTTTAGTAA
>Ga0131853_10012901_pt1 | contig 15316 bp, 14 predicted proteins | sample TergutLab28metaG_FD_92764 | JGI IMG/M metagenome (GOLD analysis project Ga0131853, IMG submission 92764) | Labiotermes labralis P1 segment gut microbial communities from Petit-Saut dam, French Guiana - Lab288 P1 (version 2) (version 2) | ecosystem: Host-associated > Arthropoda: Insects >...
CCCACTTGACCTGTCCTCAGCCACTCCACATTTCTGCACCACCCACTTGACTTGTCCTGAGCCACTCCACATTTTTACACCACCCACTTGATCTGTCCTCAGCCAGTCCACATTTCTGCACCATCCACTTGATCTGTCCTCAGCCAGTCCACATTTCTGCACCACCCACTTGACCTGTCCTCAGCCAGTCAACATTTCTGCGCCACCCACTTGACCTGTCCTCAGCCAGTCCACATTTCTGCACAATCCACTTGACCTGTCCCCAGCCAGTCCAAATTTCTGCACCACCCACTTGATCTGTCCTCAGCCAGTCCAAATTTCTGCACCACCCACTTGATCTGTCCTCAGCCAGTCCACATTTCTGCACCACCCACTTAACCTGTCCTCAGCCAGTCTACATTTCTGCGCCACCCACTTCACCTGTCCTCAGTCAGTCCACATTTCTGCGCCACCCACTTCACCTGTCCTCAGCCAGTCCACATTTCTGCACCACCCACTTGACCTGTCCTCAGCCAGTCCACATTTCTGCGCCACCCACTTCACCTGTCCTCAGCCAGTCCACATTTCTGCACCACCCACTTGACCTGTCCTCAGCCAGTCAACATTTCTGCGCCACCCACTTCACCTGTCCTCAGCCAGTCCACATTTCTGCACCACCCACTTAACCTGTCCTCAGCCAGTCCACATTTCTACGCCACCAACTTCACCTGTCGTCAGCCAGTCCACATTTCTGCACCACCCACTTCACCTGTCCTCAGCCAGTCTACATTTTTGCACCACCCACTCTACTATTATCCTACAACCCAATCTACGTCTCGGTCTCCACGTTTCATAACCAAAATTGTACCAATACCTGACCTTTATCCATTCACGTCTATAAATTTAAATCTCAATTCACTCCACATTTCTTTTCGCCTAGTGCCTCAGTGCCGCTAGCAGACCGTATTTTTGTCAGGCAACTCTGATTGAGGACTGAAGAACAAACAAAATTTGTTTTTGTTGAATCTGGGATTAATTAACCTACAGCACTGTGCCACAAGGACCCAGCCGTGCACCGGTTCATATCCGCTGTCACTTGGTACCAACTGAAGGACACTGTGTGTGTCGGGAAGAATGACACTGTGCGGTAATTGTTGGAACATTCTGTGGTCGTGAGGACATTGGATGGTTCAGCTGACAATACCGGTCGGTCACTTTTTGTGCCATTACAGTCATTATCCGTGCAGAGTTCCCAAATATTAGACAGAGAAGCAAACAAGATTAACAATAGTGTACACTGTGACGTGAAACAATTATTTTAGCAAGGCACTTTTTACTCTCATCCTGTTTACGATACACCTTTATGTAATTTCGCGTACACCCGGTACTGTGCCGATATTCACAGTACCCACGTTCCACAGCGTTATGCAGAACTGTTGCACCGCACTTCACCCGAACTGTACAACAGCCAACATGTGGCGTGTAGCGACAGCAACTTTATCACGGTCCAAGTAAAGTAGCTACTGTTGTTCATTGCTCCGATTTTAGCGAAACCCAGGATTACTCCATATATCTGCGGACACATCTTGTATTGGACTGTACTGTATCTGTACACATTCTTTACTGGACTGTAACCGGACATATTCTGTGCCTAACTGTACCCGGACATATTTTATTCCGAACTGTACCCGGTCTTATCCTGTGCCGAACGGTAACCGGACATATTCTGTGCCGAACTGTATCCTGACACATTCTGTATTGAGCTGTACCCGGGCATATTCTGTGCCGAACTGTAACCGGACATATTCTACGCCGAACTGTACCCGGACATACTTTATGCCGAACTGTACCCGGAATTATTCTGTGCCGAACTGTATCCTGACACATTCTGTACTGAACTGTACCCGGACATATTCTGTGCCGAAATGTACCCGGACTTATCCTGTGCCGAACTGTACCCGGAGATATTCTGTGCCGAACTGTATCCTGACATTCTGTACTGAACTGTACCCGTACATATTCTATGCCGAACTGTACCCGGACATATCCTGTGCAGAACTGTACCCGGACATATTCTATGCCTATCTGTACCCGGACATATTCCATGCCGAGCTGTACCAAGTCATATTCTGTATTGGAACTGTATCCAAATCGGACGATAAGGCGGAAGATCAGCGACAAACGTCTTTTAGCCTTGACATAAATTATGGCTGTCGCTGTACCAGTCTGCACACAACTCACCGTAGCTTCATAGCCTTCTGTGACGCAGTCCGGTGCAGCATTTAACGAAAATCTGAAGAACCGTTTACTCGCTGATCCTAGGTTACTGACAGACGGCCGGAGAGAAGGAGGGGCGGCGTCTCCAGGCAAGGGTTCTTTTCTTATTCCAGAAACATCAGCTGATAGTGCGCCTAACAACAAAACGGAATAAACGTGACGTCACAAGCTGAATGCCTGTGACCTTCGGGGCCACTGTCAGAGTAAAACTGCCCGTTGTTGTTAAAGCTGCATGTAAACAGACAGACACTAACACTAACAGACACTACTATGTTGTTAGTGACAAAATGTGTACATTACGACGTTTCAGGTGCATCTGAACTCCGGGCATGAGTAATCAATCAGCAGCATATGCGACGGCCGATCCGTTTTAAATTACGCAATTTACATTTGAACCCCGCTCGCCCTACTTATTTCTATACACATTTTGCATAGCAAATCCAGTGACAGTGCCACCTGCTGACCTCAGCTGCTACTGTCGGTACTAAAGGGCACGTACAGCTCTTTTACTCTTAGCTAACGGCAGTTTCGTATTCAGTCCTAGACTAGGAGGTCGGTCAATCTGGCACAGAATTTGATGGCTCTTCCTAGCTTGTCCAGGTACACCTGCCTTATATAAAGCACTTAGAATGAGTGAATGGGTAAGCCACAGTCGGGTTACCATGATTAGCAGTGACGTCAGACCCAGGTTTACATGCTTAAAATAACGGTGGGGCTATGCTTTCTGTGTGGTACGCACTGACACAAGACATTTTACAACTCAGACTACGCAGCATCCACTGCATCATGTAATACCTTTGTGTGACTGGGTGAGTCACATGCCTGTTGCTGTAGGAAAGGCGACATCAGACTCCGGTTTGCACGGTTATGTTAACAGTTGACTGTGTTTTGTGGGAGGTGCGCGCTGCGGTCGAAGAAAACTACTCAGTATGTACTCGATGCTTAGTGCGGACTGAGGTTGAAGGGTCAATTGCGTATCGGGCGCTAAATGCAGCACGTCACTACCAGACGGCAGCAAGCTCCTAGAAAAAACTGTTCCGCGTTTTGTTCGAGAATAAAGACACTACAGACGAAACAGGACGTGCAGCAATGCGTGAATAATGTGGGGCGGTGCCTATGTTAACATAATACCTGAAATTAGCTTTCCACTTATTCCTTTCATATTCTTTTCACATCTTTATTCACCAGTCAGCAATCATTCGACCGTATATTGTGAGGCACTCGCAGCATCGTTAAACAAACCACAAATACAACATAAACTAAAAACGTTCTCCGCCAATTACTGAATCTTTATTCTCTCTGTATTCTGTTCTCTCCAAACCTCCAGACGGCAGCAGCGGTCAGGCCGCACAAAAGTGACCGCTGTGCGTGACTGCTCTCTGAAAACGACTGTCATTTACTTACGTTATCTATTACATGGTGGGCCCGGTAGCTCAGTCGGTATAGCGACTGACTACGGGCTGGAGGGTCCGGGAACAAATCCCGGTGGGGACGAGATTTTCCGCCCGTCCAGACCGGCTCTGGGGCCCATCCATCCTCCTGTACAATGGATACCGGGTCTTTCCCGGGGGTAAAGTGCGGCCGGGGTGTGCTGCTGACCACTCACCCCCTTCTGGTGCCGCGGTCATGGAAGAGTAGAGCTATACCTCTACCCACCCTCTGGGTCACACTGGTCCTGTAATGGGATCACTTTTTTATATATGACAATAGTCAGTTATTTTCGAAACGTCCGTTATTTCCTGCGACAAGGATGGCTGAACTCGAGCACATTCATTTTGCTTGTCGACAGGGTAAATCCCCTATGACGTATATCCGGGAGCGCAGTGTGTCATATCCGACCGGGACACAGCCAATCGGAACTCATTACTGGCCTTCACATGACCCGTGTTGTGGGCTCAATGATTTCCAGAGAGTGGGCCTTTTTATTGAACCGGCATGCCGAGAGCGCCGTGTCGCAAATACCACATCGACCGAGCAGCTGCATTGACAGAGTTAGCAACTACAGGGGGACTTTGGAACCGCGCCGGCCTGGGAAAAACTGCGAAAAATATTCAGTAACTAAGCTGCACGAGCCAACAAATCAAAGGAGAAGAGATTACAACCTTAAATATAGCTGATGTGTTGTTTGAAGAAGAACCAGCACTCTAAGACATAATCATCTGAGTACTCTGATGTTTTTTTACAAACTGGAAAGAATTTAAAATTCCCATCGCGGCATAAATTCCGCTTTTTCTTTCGCAACCATTCCGAACAAACATTTCCACTTCCTTACTGCTGTGAATTCGGCGATGTCGAATTGTGATTTGTCGGCTTTCCAAAATCAGTTCCTCGATTCCTGCTGCCTTCGTGTTTGTCCTCAGTATGCCACCAATGCCCCTTCGACAATTTGCGAATTCCTTGGGCCACTTTCCGGTAAGCCGCACACTCAATACACAACCGCTGACTGTCGATGCCTTGCACATCAACTTATCACATGAATAGCTTCTGAATGCTTGCCGCTGCACTAGCTATTGCATGTTACTGCTGCAAGAACCAACACATATCGAACACACAATATGTGAATAATACAGAAGGTACAGCCAATAGAGCCTTACTTACTGAAAACTCCAAGCAGGCAACTTAGGAGGCATGATTCAATATCGGTTACATTCAACCTACACAGCCTGCTTTCTGTTTTATTCGAAATTAGAACACGGTGTTACTTCTATACAGCCCAATGGTCACTACATGTACCGCCAGTTTAACATTCAACAATTCTACGTTTTGCCCACACAGTGTATTTATGTGTTTTGTGTGGATCTCAGAACAAACAGCGATTATTTCCCTATACAGCATTAACTGACTGGTTTTTATAACCGAGACGGAGAGCGTTTACTGCGCGGTACGGACTGGATGTTTGTATGTGATTCAGGTGAATCTTGGCCTATAAATGGCTAATAAGTGCCACTACGGGAACTAAATTGTTACTTTTATGAGTTTAGGCTTTAGGTTTTTATTTTGGTTTGCGGTTTCCCGCATAATTAAGCAAAACTTATATTTATATCGTGTCATCTCAGAATTGTAGAACCGTTGGGCGGACTTCTCTAACGCATATTCGCCCATATTGTTTTAGGCGAATTACGAAGAACCTCGCAAGTTTGAATTAAATTCTAGAGTTAATACTACAGCAAGGGAGCCACAGCACCTACATGTGCAATTAATTGTCGTGTAACTCGGTAGAGCTGTTTAAAAGACCCTAGAATTTGGCAGATAAAATAAGGACTTTCGGTTACGAGCGTCTTATTTTGCCACAAAATTGCTCAACGGTATATTTTTGTAAAGTACAATGTTGTGATATTGATCACGCAGTTTATAAGACAAAAACTGGGAACTGAAAAGCAGCCAACACACATTGCGACCGTGCCAAGTGACGACTTTTTCCTTCTATCAAACAAAAACAGCCTCTATCAGTTCGACTAACCCTAGATGTTCCCACAGAGATACGAACTCGCCTTCTCCACACATCTGTCCTTCCAGTGAATTACTGAGATCATGCAGCGACTGAAACACAAAAGAATCTAACACGGTCTGGTACCATAAGGCCTTCTACCAGTACAAAGTGACGGTAAAATAAGGGTATAAACCTTTTGAAGCAATACAACACAACGCGAGAGTAATTTCCTGTGCTGTGCTGCCCGACGTTCAAACGAACATTGTTTTGTTTGAAGTCTCCTAGGTTTAGCCCACTTGTCCATTTAACAAGGTTATTAATCTGGTTGAAAATGGGCATGAAACATTGGTAGAATGACACTGAGAGCGGATCATAGACGAATTTGGAGATGAACCTGTGCTAGTTCCACTCTTCCATTTTAAGCATAATTTGCTAATTACTGATTTGGCACCAAATAAAAACATTTTGTGCCCAATACAGTCCTTCTACGAGTATGTTATTTTCCATATAAGTAAAAAAAGCGAAAGAAATCGACATAACTATCACGTGACTTGCCGACTTCCATCATGTCACGCTACCTCACTGTCTCTTACATCGATTGCTTCTTTGTTCTTATAGAAAAGTCTGGTGCCAATATCACCCGGACGCTCAAATGTTTCTTCGGCCACAATGAACGCATTTCGTCTCATTTCGCCAACAGCCAGTACCACACTGACACCATACAAGCCAGTAACAATGATTTACATGGCAACTAGGGGCGTAAGAGCTACAACCTCACAGAAAACATACCAAATTAATTTCCACGTTCCCTCTGACGGACACATCTCGACTGTTCCAACATTTGAAAATATTATGAATTATACAAAGATGAAAAAAGAATAACGAAGAACCGTGTCGTTCACAAGGATAGAATTATCTAATTTTTAACTCGGCTAAAACTTCAACTCCAGCACAAAAGTCCTAAATTCAGCTCCATTACCAACATAATCAGTCCTAAATTCAGCTCCAGGACCAACATAATCAGTCCTACATTCAGCTCCAGTACCAACATAAGGAATCCTACATTCAGCTCCAGTACTAACATAACCAGTCCCATATTCAGCTCCAGTACCAACGTAATCAGTCCTAAATTCAGCTCCAGTACCAACATAAGGAATCCTACAAGCAGCTCCAGTACCAACATAATCAGTTCCATATTCAGCTCCAGTACCAACATAATCACTCCTAAATTCAGCTCCAGTACCTGTATAATCAGTCCTAAATTCAGTTCCAATTGTCTTATCTTGACATTAGTATGCCTATAATTATTTCATCATTTTCAACTGAGAATTTTAAGCAGGAGTTTTCCAAAATAAGATGAAAACGGGGTAATTAATTGGAAAGATATAAACTGTGTTTAATCCCATATTTCTCGTGCAGAAAGAAACAATGGGATACAGGAATGCCAACAAAATCAATCTTCTTTTGTTTCAGTAGATGAATTCCGATACATCGAATCTCATTAAGGGAGACTGGCGCATCACTAACGCTATCTGCCTTGAACTAATTGTCACTATCGCCGTTGTTATGTCAATAACAAATGATCCTTTGTGACAATGTTGCCAACTATGATGATGAAATATGATGGTCTGATTGATGGGTTAGTAAACTCTGTTGTAACCAGAATGACACAAAAATGACTGTATGATGATTCGCGTCCGGTAAATCCACTACATTTCGTTACCGTGTCTTTTACACTTCCGGTAGAGTCTAGGCGACAGGGTCCTTGAGCTGCTAAAGGAATTGCCCTTTTATGGAACCTGAGTGTTCATTTCCATACTCGCAACAGCCGATAGTGGTCTCAATCCTGAGCCATGCTACTCCAGTCTAAACTTCGTACCAAACGTGCTTTCAGATCCATCTCGTCAATACCCTCCCATCGCCACACAGGTCTTCCTAAATGTGTCTTCCCTTTAGGATACCAAGTCAAAATAGTGTACGATTCCTGACTGCTCCTATGCGTGCTACATACCGCACTCACCTCCTTCTGCATACACACACACACACACACACACACACACACACAGCACAAAAATAACCTCCAATATAATTGTGTACACACAGGCCAATAACGTAACACAATATAATTGTGTACACACAGGCCAATAACGTAACACAATATAAGGGTCAGTCCTTCTAATCATAGACTGAATTGAATCGCCATCACTCTGCTAAAATTTCGAAAATTCAGGGCCGTTCAAATTGGTAAACTCGCCCCATTAATACCTGCATACTAGAGTATCGTAATACAAGTAGCCACGTGATGTCATAATATCCACGCGCTGCTCCACCGGAATACGACAACCACAGAAAACAAGCAAAATCAACGATGACGTCACGCACAGTACTCTATGGTAATTAAGGTGACGGCGTCCCATCTGATGGTGCTGGGTTCACTAACTGAGATTGTTATTTGGTTTCCACGACAACCAAACAAACCAGTATGTGACGTCACTTGCAAACCGAGTAATATTGTAAATATGGATATGGGTAAACCTGGAAACCGGTAACAATGGCAGCCATAACCAACGCAACCCACACGTGACTCACTCATTCACTCACTCATCCAAGAGCGCTACATACACATGCCCACAACTAGCAGTAGTGCGTATCGCAGCGCGGTGGAGCGCCTGGACGTTATGGTACTCTGCACAACGTAATGTGGCGCCATATTAGGTCAACACAGTGTGGAGTTGCGTTACTGTTGATCTGGTGGGAAGCGCTGTTTTGTATAAAAAACAGAGAAAATTATGTTTATTGGCAAGTTCTGAAATTATAGGTACTGCATTTAGTGGTGGAACACCAGCGTTCGATTGAACTGGACTTGAGCACCGTCTGGTGCAAGACATAGTAAGATGGCATCGCTATGTGTGTATGTTATCAGTAAAGCGAAATGTACAGTCACGTTTGTAACTTCTGTTACCGCCGTCCTGTTCGTTGATCTAGACGCCACGCACAAGGAGGTGCAGGTAATGTCGACCTAACCATCGCACCGAAGTGTTCTAGCGGCTTTAAGTATGCCAGTAACATGCGCACACAGAGCAACTGTGTGAATGTACCAGTTTGCATTTCTGCAGCTCTTCAACACACGCGCAACGCACAGTGACCAGCACTGTGCTGTCAACACTTTGTTACGTCATCCATCTAAAAAACACAATGTAACCAACCACAAACGGTCTCTTGAGCATAATCAGCCTGTTGCACTATTCGCAGTAACAGTTCGCACAAGCCTGTTGCACTATTCGCAGTAACAGTCCGCACAAGCCTGTTGCACTATTCGCAGTAACAGTTCGCACAAGCCTGTTGCACTATTCGCAGTAACAGTCCGCACAAGCCTGTTGCACTATTCGCAGTAACAGTCCGCACAAGCCTGTTGCACTATTCGCAGTAACAGTCCGCACAAGCCTGTCGCACTATTCGCAGTAACTGTCCGCTTAATTCTGTTGCACTATTCGCAATAACAGTCCGCACAAGCCTGTTGCATAAGGCACACTAACTTAGAGTTGCTAAACCTGATAGCCGCACCACTGCCAGTAGCCGCCACTGCTAGTTAACCTTTTGTTTTCATCCTGAAGCTAGTTCTAACGGTCTCCGTTCAGGTGCGGGCCTACAGTGTAGCGTCCTCACACGGGGTCCGGTTGTCGAGTGAAGAAAAGTTAGGCAGCGTCAGTAGTACGCAACACATCTGGTGCTTTAAGTCCGATAATATTAATAAATGTTAAATTGATGGATACTTTACAGAAAGAAAAAAGATGAATACTTTAACACACACTGTAACACGTTAACACAGAATGTAACATGTTAACACATACCGTAACATGGTAACACACACTGTAACATATAATACACTGTAAGATGTTAAACACACTGTAACACGTTAACACATACCGTAACATGTTAACACACTGTAATATGCTAACACAGACTAACATTTCTCCGTACCCTAGCAACAGCTGTACAACCGTGCAACATATCAGGTTCTCTCTCACAGCGCTCTTGCTCAGGAAGCGCTATGTTGCTCGGTGAGCGGTTTCTGACATTTTGCAGTAAAGTGGTGCCTTCATATTTAAGGGTCCTCCGAAACGTCCGGAGCCCCCACCCAGCCTAGGCAGCGTCACATCTCAGAAGACCTGCATCCTCTAGACATACAGTCGACAACATACGTTAAGACGCGCCACCAAGCACGACGGTTGGTCATTCCGCAGTACATCAGCTTCGCCCGCACTCACTCAGCCATGGCAATACAGCACAAACATCAGACGTTCTTCATATACACTGTTGTTTCGTTTGCTTGTGGACAAACCGGGAAAGTGACGAAATATGTTAGTGAAAACACAAATATGAAATTACAAGGAAACCCGTAAAGCAAGGAAGGACAGGCGGACCTTCCGGGGTGTGCGGGTCTACCACACGTGCGATACAGCAGTACACCGCTGTGCACTAGCACATTGTTTGTCAACCTTTGTGAGACCGCGGCCTGGTAAATTCTTTTTTCATACGACGAGGGCCCGGTCCCAACAGATTTATTCGTAAATACCTTTCCATTTTTTTAAGTTCATACATTAAACTGACATAAGTATTAATAATTAATTATGGCATAATCACAAAGAGTGTTAGTACACTTATGTACACGGTGTGGCATGTTAACAAATATAAAATTACATTTAAATTAGTTATCAATCACTGGACTAATGAAATCTTGTAGCACATTACAGTTTCCTCAGGCCAGCATCTGGGTCTAAGTTTTTCGACACATTCACCAATATTTTTCTCCTCAGAATATTTCCACTATAAAACATTTATTCATGAAAATTGCTTAGAAAACTAATATGACAAATTCCAGGAGAACCTCTCGCGGCCCGGTATAATTGATGCCAGGGCCCGGCGGTTGAGAAACACCGCATTAGCAGAGTGCAGCAGTCCTACTCGGTGGAATGCAAATCCCAGTTAGCACGCCGGGTATTATGGAAGGTTTCCGTGACGTACTCTTTCTAGGAATCAGCAGCCCGGATAAAAACAGAAAAATAGGCATAGTAATTGGCATGATAATAGGCAAGCCAGGAGGCAGGATAATAGGCAAGGCAAAAGGCAAAATAAGCAGGAATACTCAGGACAGAAAGCATGATAACACAAAGGATTTTATACAGAATAATAGGCTAGGTAGAAAAAAAGGATAATAGGCAGGGTAAAAGGCCGAAGAGAAGCCAGGGTAATAGGACGGATATAAGGTACGATAATAGACAGTATAATAGGCAGGATAATACGGAAGACGATAGCCAGGCCAATAATCTGGATAACTTGCAGGACAGTAACCTGCAGCAGCAGCAGCAGCCACAACACTGTCACACTGTCACACTGTCCACTCAAGCCATCCAACTAACCACTGCTGCTCGTGTGACAGCTGCGTTCTGTACTGACTTCGAAATTTAAAGAGGGGGAAGAAGGGGGTGTCTCTTTTCAGGCGGAGAAAATAACATCAACTTGTTCGTAGGTGTCCAGGCTTCGCCCGCTCGTTCTTCTGATGACAGCAGTATGAAAGTAAAAACGGTAAATGTTAAGACATGGAAACTGGAGTGAAGGCCGGAAGCGAAATGTATCATATGTGCGAGGGAAGGGGGCTCCATGAGAAGCATTAAGTGGCAACGTGGCTTTCATTTAAATAATGTGTTCGTACCGCACAGAAAACACAGCGCATTCAATGACACAGACCGATCTGTCCGATGTGCATTCCGTGACACTACTGGGAGCCAGTGAGGCTGCAGCCGGTCTGTGCGAGATGACAGCAGACAGACAGACAGACAGACAGACAAGTACTGATTTCCCTAGCGGCCTGTCTTGCCAACAGCAGAAGCGCTGCCCTGCCATGTTGGCGTGTTGTTATTTCGGAAAAGGCTAGAGCCTCTCTGGAACGGGGTGGGGAACATTCAATTACCCTCTCTGGAGAGTAACCTACAAGTATGCCAAAACAAAAAATGATTTATTTACACTGTGGTGCTCCGAGTTATGACACACTGTTGTTGATAGTGGATGTCGATGGTTCGGAGAAAGCGTCTATCCCTTTCTTCAAAGTGTAAGCCAAATTGGAAAAGCGGCCGCTTGTGTCAAAAATGGGGGAAAGAAACTGGACACGAAAAATATGTTTGGCCAATCAATCCGGGATGGCAATGAGGTGCCATAACACATAAGACTAAATGGTGTCATAACACAAATGGCTATACGATGCCATAACACACATGGCTATATGGTGCCATAACACACATGGATATACGTTTCCATAACGCACATGGCTACACGGTGCCATAACACAGGTGGCTATACGGTGCCATAACGCACATGGCTATAAGGTGCCATAACGCACATAGCTATACGGTGCCATAACACACATGACTGCACGGTGCCATAACACACACGACTGCATCGTGCCATAACACACGTGGCTGTACAGTGCCATAACACACATGACTACACAGTGCTGTGACACGACTATACAGTGCCATAACAGATTATTAGATTGTCATTACACATGCCAACATTGTCATAACAAGATGTCTAGATTGTCATAGCACAGATGACTGGTGTCACAGTACGTAAGTATGGTGTTAAAGCACGTTACTATGGTTCCACAGCACATTTTACTATGGTGCCACAGAACATTTTACTATCGTGCCACAGCACATTACTATGGTGCCACTGCACGAACAGTGAGTGTATCTTCATTTCTGTGAGAACCTCAAAACCCAAGCCTCAACAAACACGTCGCCAGAACACTAAATCAAGCACAGACATTTACGCAGCTAGTTTTCCTAACGCTGTAACCCCAGTCCAGACCGTCGCCTAAAACGTTACGGACGGAGCTAACCTGGTTCGAGTTATCTGGAAGACACAGAAGAAAACATTATTATGACTTAAGAACACACTGCGCAGAATTGAACAGGAGTCCTTCGGAACACTGGCAATACCCTCACGTACAGCAGCTGACACCCCGTGCCACAGACTACCTGCCCGTCTACATACAGAATACAATATGAGCCACAAAAATTAATGGCATAGTCCTTTGTACTTCGGCAAAGAGAGAGAGAGAGAGAGAGAGAGAGAGAGAGTGACACAGGGGATTGTGGGAGAGCTGTCCGTGCAGGAGGGGGGGGGGGATGAGAGCGAACACAGTGACAATTTAATATTAAGTCAATAAAATGAGGAAATGTACTGAAGGTTTTTATAGCGGGCTGAGTGCCAAGACGCAGAATACTACAGTCTGAATGAGCCTCGTGCGATGTTCTTGTGTTCCTGCAGTTTGTCCAGCACGCCCACAGCCAGACGGGAACCGATCACGCGAGCAGCCTGCAACACTCGCTGGGCTCTGTCTCACGGTGCCAAGGAACAAGATGTGGCTTTCGCGGTATTCTACGAAGTTTGTCCGAAAAAACTTGCGCTCCGACCTATATTTTGCGAGTTGTCCTTGAGATGTGCGCAGAAATTGGTCCAGGTCTTCATGTACAGTGCACAGCGCCGACCGGTGTAACGAAGTTGAGAGGCACATTTTTACACCTTCCTGTTGAAAAACGGCACGAGGTCTATGCAGTACAGGCAGAAGTACCGGTTCTCAGAATTGGCAAAGAAATACACAAGCAAAGCCTTCACGAAGATACAGAGGGGAAGAGAAGCCACCGAGAGCCTGAGCAACTGCAGCAAAGCGCCTTCATGCTCTGGTTTTAACGGTGCACGGGACCGAGTGTCGGTTTAGTCGTGCCAGTGACGGACATCAGCAGACGTTCCACTTAAGTACGGCTGGTACTGTATCACTAACGCCGCACAGTCTTAGCAACATGACACTTGAAGACAGGTTCTATCATGAAGTGCTGTGCAAGCCCACGCGGCTCTCCGTCATACTTGCTGCAGTTTACAACAGTAAGCGTGTCAAAATGCCTAGTGATATGAATATTTGAACGACACTGGTTAGTACACGTACCGACAATTTTAACATTCAACAAATGGCTTTTCGCCTGCACCATGTACTTATATTATATCCAACAGCGACCACTTCGCAACACAGCATTACTCGGATGGTCTTTGTAACAAGGCTCACAACGTTTTCTGTGAAGTGCAACGTATCAACTGAATTTTTGTATTTTACATAGAAGACCTTTCAGGCCTCAAGCGGCTAACTCTAAGGTCCCAGCGCAGACTTCCTGTCGGTCTTCTTCAGGCAGAAAGACAGCCCTCACCAGTGTAACCAGGCTGCACGGGTCAAATCTGCTTAGCTTTTCAACAAATTCCACACCGTTTATGAAAACAAGTAGTTCACTACTCTGTTCACAACAGCCCATCAAAGGACCACAGGTAGATCACACGAATCCGTCCACATCCTGACGCCATATTTCCCTCAGATACAGTTTAATATTATCCGGCAAACTTCGTCTGCGCAAAACTGAGCTCAGTTACCCTCTGAGTGCCTCCTCGCTCCACAAGTGTGCTGCACCAGTACCGATTTGTGTTACTGCCGAAGTAAGTTTACACACTTTGCGTTTTAGCGTTAGTTATTACGTGCACTGCTGCTAGTTCGTAAGTTGCACGTATCACACAGTCGCGTCACAGTGAAAACTGGTTCCGATATTCGTGACTTCTATGTTCGTGATGGCTGTATCAATTCCAGTCAATATCCAGACCCTGCTGCACGAACATTCCAGCAGTTGGCAAGCACACTACTTTAGTGATGGTGCTTTAACTCTATCATGCATTTTTAACCGTTCTGTACATTAATTTAAGCACCCTGCATTATGTGTTCCCCGGGGACAAAGCAGAGGGGCCTGGCTACTCTCCCCTTCTGCGCTGGGTTGGAGTAAGGGTAGAACTACATATCTATCCCCACCCAACGCCCTACCCCCCGTACCTGCTTGGCACGTAACGAGACGGCCTTTACTTTTACACTTACGTCACCGGTGCATTATGTAGTCAGCAGTGTATCGGTTTCAAACCCGTGGACTACTGGACTGACAGCCGATTGTCTGCAGTTCGCATTGCAGCTACCATCACTCTAACGAACGGCGCGATCACAAGCAAACATCCTGAGACACCAAGCAACTTTTATTGGAAACGTCATTCTGTAGAAAGGAAGGCAAGAGCATCCTGTAGCAAAGCGGAACAAACTGATGGCAGAAGGCAGACAGACAGACAGACGATATGCGAAGCGCTGTAATTCTCTTCGAATTCTCAGCAAATTAATCCTTTTAATATCAAGGGAAAGAGACAGGGATACAACGCATGGTGAGAGGCACAAAATATATTATTATTATTATTATTATTACAAGGGGGGGGGGACAGAAACGTTTGTTGCTCTGAACTATGAAGATTCAGAGGCAGTGACCGCTCGTCCTTCTGGTAAAGTTAGGCTGGTGGCAAGGTAAAGCGTTGGTAAGTGCAGAAGGTGCAGTGCTGAGAAGTGGAGTGTTGGGATGTGCAGCAGGGGGAAGGGGGGGACATTGGGGCTGGTTTTGTGTTAGGACAAAGTGCCGACAGCGTAGGAAGGGCCGTGTTTTGGGGAGGGCTGCAATGTGGGTTTTGGGTCCCAACTGATAATTTGCTGTAGGGTTGAGA
>Ga0131853_10012902_pt1 | contig 15316 bp, 7 predicted proteins | sample TergutLab28metaG_FD_92764 | JGI IMG/M metagenome (GOLD analysis project Ga0131853, IMG submission 92764) | Labiotermes labralis P1 segment gut microbial communities from Petit-Saut dam, French Guiana - Lab288 P1 (version 2) (version 2) | ecosystem: Host-associated > Arthropoda: Insects >...
GAGTATTGATTTGTGTACTAGTTTTGTATGCTGAAGGTCTTGTTGTAGTGTCTTCTTGACATGTCCTTTATCATGTATGATCTACAGGATAAAAATAAACAATACAATACAATACAATACAATGTATTGTATTGTGCTTTTTTAATAATTAAACCATTTGTCACTTTCTTAACTATCTGAGGAAATGTTAGCTTCTCCAAAAAGGGTTCTTCTCCATAGGAATAGTCAAGTTCATCAGCTATGTCAACTGCTACAGTGTTTCCTGTGTAAGATGTTTGTCAGTGGACCATTGACAAGGAACTTCTAAAAGGGGAAAACTTCTTATAAGAGAAGTGTAAAAATTAGGTCTGCTTGTGGAGCCACTTTTGTATTTTGATCCCAAACAGTTACATTATAATATTTCAATTACAAGGATCACAAATGTAAAGTATTGGGCACCTTTAGTTACTTGGTAATAAAGTAAATTCAGAAAACGCAGACACAATGGATCACCTAAAAATATGAGCTGCAAGCCCTTTGTTTTTGGCATGTGTGCTCTTTCTTTTTTTACTTCATTTGTCTCCTTCACCTCAGGGCTGTCTTTCCACACATCTTCAGTGTCTTTGAAGTCACAGCCCCTTATCATCTACTGCAACAAAGTCTTCAAAACTGTACTTGAATTTAAGACCTTGCTGCAACATCCCTGTGATTTGCTGCCATTAATAGAATGTGAGACGCAGTGGTTCTGGAACCACAAACAGTCAATAGGTGGGACTAAAGCTGTGAAGTGGTACACAGTCAGTATCAACAATGGTACAGTTTGACCATAAATAAATTAAAATCGTTTTGAAGCTTTTTTAAATGTATTAAGTGGGAACTAATTGTTTAAAAATCCAGAAATATACTTAAAAAATGGCAGAACCTTCTACATGAGAACTTTATGTGCATAAAAATTGAAGTTTTTTGTACAGGAATTGAAGAAGAATTTGAAACATGTTAGTTCCGACAGGAAAATAAATTGTATCTGAGAACTTATCTCTAAACACTGTAGTCTGAAATTCTATTATTAGTGTGTTATGAAAAAATAAATATGGATGTGACAATGTTTTCTAGAACAATATTGGCACTGGGCTACTACATAACAATGGATAAGCCTCCATCTCGAATCAAGTCTCTTCGTCTTCCAAATGAACCATTTCTACAGTCCAATGGCTACAAGCCAGCTCCACTGGATCTTGTTGCCATAAATCTCACTCCTAAGATGGAAGAATTGGTGGATCAGCTGGCAGAGAATACCCATAACCTGTGGGCAAAGGAACGGATTCAGCAGGGCTGGACGTATGGCTTAAATGAGGTAATTAAATTCTTTAGCATTTAATGGTATGTGTTACTAATGTTCATAATTTTCATTTATGTAGGCATTTTGAAAACATGATTTCTTTAAGTGGGTCAGAAATATGTGCTAAGTGGAGGTAGATTCCTATTAACCTTTTGACGCCTAATGTCAACTATAGTGGTCGTACCACACCGTTAACCTCTAAAGTTGCATTTTATATATTTATTAAACAAATATAAGTACTGAATATTATAAACATGGTATATACTCTCCGTTTCTTTCTCTTCGAAATGCAGTTTGTTTCATAATTCTAACATATTTGGTTCCTGTATTATTCACATTTTATATACAGGGTGTGCTAAAATTAAAAAAATAATTCCGGCGCCAAAAGGTTAATTCAAATGAAATTTTTGTTATGTTCATATAAAACACACATTGGTGTAATAGCAGGACTGGAGCTTGAAAGTTGTTTAATTTCAAATTCCAGAAATGGTGTGTGTGTGAGTGTGTTTGTGTGTGCATGTGTGCAAACACGCACACACTCGTATGTGTGTAAATTTAAAATGTTTTTAAAGGCTTTGCATAATATGGAGAATAACCTTTTCTTTGTACAAATTGACTCTGGATACCAGAAATGTGAGAGGAGTAATTTGTGTGCTTCGTACATTACAAGCTATAGATGTGAGAATTATGCCAATACTTGAAGTATAATCTTGGCTTCTACATCTGTAAGGAATCATCCCTACATCATTAGTCTAGTTATACAATTAAATATCACACTCTATATGGTAACTTAGTCATTTCAGTCAGAAAATATTAAGTATTTATTGAACATTTGTAATGTACAGTACCTTAATGTGATATGAATAAGAATGTAATACATTTCAGGATTCTGATATGAAGAGGAGTCCACATCTGGTACCTTACAGTAAAGTGGATGATGCTATAAAGAAAGCAAATCGGTATGTGTTTTGTTGTAGCTGTTGAATCTAAGAACTAAGGTAGTAATCCTCTGTGCCCTGATATTGAGCCCATCTACACACAGCAAAAGGCGAGAGCTGTGCCATAACTGAGGTTCTTAGTTTGTCATTAAGTAATCTTCACTCTTGAACCAGAAAATTTTAAGAATTAGGATAAGTATTTATAATTTGTTTTCCAGTTTGTGTGCACACATTTTAAACCCTGTGGAATGTGTGGTAAAATAGCCACATCTGTTTAGCTGTCAACAAAATAACCTAAGCAGCACTGTGAATTTTTGTACATTTTTTGTGTAGGGGAATTTTATAGGAAACAAACAACAAAAATTTGCATGAGATCTGTATTCATTTCTGTGTGCATCTTGATGATAGACAGGGATATACAAAGTGTCATGCAGAAAGCAAATCAAGAAGTTTTTGTTCAGATTACATTGGAAAGAGGTACATTTGGTTGTTTTAATGAAGTGCTGTATTTTTTTACAGCTTCATTCTTTACTGTTATACACATTGTTAGTTTTCTCCATATTCTAGCAAAAGCACTGCAGTCAGCATGAGTGAATGCAAATCTGTTGCTAGGATGCAATGGTAACTTATAACATAGTTGTGTACAAGTGTAGACACATTTATAATATATATATATATTGGTGTTGCATTTGAAATCATCAGTTTTTACAGAACATTGGAAGTTAGCATTTATGAATTTAAAACCAATAAGCAGTAGCAGAGTGAATACACCAGAACTACTGTGTTATGTCTACATTTTCTAGCTTATGTATAGCTCTTTCTGGTTGGTAAAGGTGTACAGATCTCTTACTAGCCAGTCAGACCAGCAATTAAAAAAAAGTACAAAATCATCAGTAGATGGTAGCACATGTTCAGCAAATGCTTATTAAGTGTAGTATGTGCCTGGTAACTAACCACAGAGACATGAAGAGGTATATGTCATTCATATATCATGAAATGTCTGTGATAGGAAATGTGTGATATTAGTGTAATAGCACCAGACGTCTATAAAGGGTTTAAAAACTTTGTCATCATCATTATCATCATCATCATCATCATCATCATCATCATCATCAATCTTTCATGGAGTTGGGCCACTTGTTGACCTGTTCTGGTCTCACGTATCCAGAAGTCTCTTCAAAGGTCTACCATGATTCCTTCTGCCAGTTGGGGAGTAGTAAAAACTTTGTATGTCCAATTTTTGGGCATGTTTACAAAATTGTGAAAAGCTGCTATTAGCTTTGCCATGTCTGTCTGTCCATCCATCCACCTGGTACATCTCAGTTCCCACTGGACAGATTTTTATGAAATTTGATATTTGAATATTTTTAAAAAATATGTCAAGTAAATTCAACATTCATTAAAATCTGACAAGAATGGTAGGTAAAGAGGTAAAGTGATCCCGTTACAGGCCCAGTGTGGCCCAGAGGGTGGGTAGAGGTATAGCTCTACTCTTCCATGACCGCAGCACTAGAAGGGGGTGAGTGGTCAGCAGCATGCCTCCGCCGCACTTTACCCCCGCGAAAGACCCGGTACCCACTTTACAGGAGGCTGGGTGGGCCCCAGGGCCGGTCTGGACGGGCGGAAAATCTCGCCCCCACTGGGATTCGATCCCAGACCGTCCAGCCCGTAGCTCAGTCGCTATACCGACTGAGCCACCCGGCCCACAAGAATGGTAGGTACTTCATGTGAATACCAATGTACATTTTGATCACTTGTCACTCATTTATTTTAGAATGAGAAATATTTCAGACAAGATTGTAGAGAAAATCAAAACCCATGTTATGTTCAGTAACATTTTTTAAAAAATCATGCCATTCATAAGATAAAGTGGAAGAATATTGTCAAGCCAGAGAGGACATAGATGACAGTATAGCACATGCATTGCGTGCTGGATAACTAAGGCTACAAACACACACTCAGAATATTTAATACTTATTGTTTTTCCACTGCAACAATGGTTGTACAAACATGCCTAATTATACAAACATTGTCTGTCTTGTTATCGTTTAATAGTATTGATACTATTTCCAGTTAAAGAAGACTCCCTCTATGTGGTTGTGTTTGAATGGTATTTAGTCTGGTAGACAGTGGCCCTCTTAGCAACCCCAACTAAGCACAGCTGTAGATTCTGATATCTGTTGAAGAGTAATTCACCATACTGATAAATCATATGTGTTATGGCAGTGTTCATGCCACATAATGGCTTCAGTTTCTCTGCTACTTGCATCAACATGAAATAATGTAAGAGAACTATCTGGGATCTTGGCTAAATGTGAGTTTACATTTCATCTGAATGGAATTAGAGGAATGTAAAATGGCATAATGAAGGGTTATGCTGACACTATGCATCCAGCTATTAATGTGATTGGAAAGTTCAGAGACACAATACAATTCCTAAATCTTATTTTATTTACAAATAACTTAATTTTTTTATTGTTAGGGACACTGCAAGTGAGACTGTACGAACATTGCTGGTCTACGGTTACAACCTTGATCCTCCAACTGGAGAGCAGCATGAAGGTCTGTTTTAAGAAGTTAAATTTTATAAAGAGATTATAGTGACAAGAAGCATGAATTCCATGTTGCAATACCGTATAGATACTGATTCAGTCCCTCCCCCCAGAAATATTGTTCTGCAGTCAGCACTGTAACTGAATTTATGCTGATTGTGACATTGGAGCCCTAGGAGCCCTAACACTGCAGTTTTTCATTTGTGTCCAAAAGCCAGCAAAACTTTTACAATAAATTAATTACATCTACTTTTTCAGTTTTTAAATTCATAGAAAGAAATGTAATATGGCTGTGGGAGTGTTTCATGTATTCAGTATGGAAACTCAGATACAGTGATTTTTCTATTCTGCTTGCATATTATGAGGAATTAGAATGAAATTATCGCAGTTAATTGTAAAATCTGGGCTGTGGGGAAAAAGTTGTGAAGGTTAATGTGGTCAGGAAAGGTGATTTATTATTAATTAATTTAGTTATTTATTTATGCACTTATGTACACATGTTTACTTGTGTATTTATTTGTGTTTATTTAGTTACATGTTTATTAAATTATGTATGTTTATTTGCTTATTTATTTATTTCCTTATTTGTTTGTTTTAATCTGTCTCTTAGTTGAGGCATCATAATATAAGTGTATAAATACCATGACAATTACCATTTTCTCGTATGTGACACTGGGTATTGAGGTAAAAAGTAACTGGCAGAGGAACATTCTATCTTGTAATTATCTTCTACCATGCAGGTGGAGGCAGCATGCTTCTCCGAACGTCACAGCATCTTCTCATCCCAGAAGGTGATAGTCTGCACTGTCAGGCTGTGAGAACCTTTTGTCAGCAGGTGTTGAAGTCCACAATTGATGACAAGAAAACTTAATAGTTTTTCTCTATTTCAGCCTTACTTGCTGAAGCAGCAAGGAGTAAGCGTGTGGCATTTAGAACATACAGAGTAGAGAAGAACTATGCAGTTAATACAGGCAAATGGTAAGTTATTTTATAGCAACTTAGAAGTGTAAGTGGATTAAAGTACAATGGGAAATGGTTGCATAATTACCGGGAACAGAAGACATTATATAGAACTTGAAGGGAGTTTTAACTGACACAGTGGACTTTGTGACAAACAATGTACCTGTTAAAACAGAACATAAAATTACATTATGTTCAGTCCTTCCAACTACACTATTCTGTGCAGGCAAAAGTCTTACTTACTTTCCAGCATGTTTTCATTTAGGGCCCCCATTAAGACCTCATGATTTCTGTTATTCTTTGATATTAACTTGCTGTCTTATTTCTGACATAACAAGGAGAAGTTTTCTTGTCTGATAACTTTCCCAATTTTGTAAGATATTAGAATATGCAATGCAGAAGTTCATATATTGTCAGTCCTTTTATAAAAACGTGAAGTATGCCTTATTCAGTAATAATGGTTTTCATTTGCTGAAATTACATTATCTAATGCCAATACAACTTAACTAAAAACTGAGCCTAGCCATAGACAGGTTTGAAAGAACTATATCTTGCACAGTAATATTCCTTTCATTCTATCGTTTGTGTCTGAATAGTGACGGTGGTTTCCTTACAGTTCATACAATATGAAATACATGAATGCGAGGGAAAACTTCCATAAAATTGAAGACCATTCTCAGTTCTGTTTATCTTGTAGTTGTTTTGCATGTAACACATTAAGCTCGTCTGGTGTTTTAAACTTTCAGGTACTTTGAATTTGAAATTATGACTGCAGGCCCAATGCGTGTTGGTTGGGCACGTGCTGATTGCAGTCCTGGACGTCAGCTGGGCAGTGATGAGGATTCATGGGCATTTGACGGATATAACGTAAGTACCTCTTGGATGCATGTTGCTTAAGTTATAATTAGTAACTATACATATTTAACTGTGTTTACTGATACCAGAGCAATCATTATTTAAGTGATATGAATTTTCATGTATATAGTTTAAAAACCTGAGATTATCTGTTCATTGTAGTATTAATATTATTATTGTTACATTTACATCAGTTTTTCTTTCTTGTATAAAGCACCAAAAATTTTATTTAGTTTCGTATTACTTCTTGTGTCATAGTTATGGTGATATGCATATCAGATACTTTTTAATAATCAGTTACCAAGAAAGGAATACAAATACTGCAAGTTTTGGAGTACATAATGGCAGTAATTTGTATTCAGCATTTTAATTTTAGGCTGCACAAATCAGTAACTATTTTCCAAAATTAAAGTATATGGTGAAAGTGTTAGAGGAAAGGTAATTTTTCTATTCACACAACTTGCACTGTATTAACAATTTTTCTCATGCAGTGTCTATATGATTTCTCATTTCTTGGCATCACTTGATGATTATGTAGGCCATCAAGATACACTTTGGTGCTAGTGATCCATTTGGCAGGCAATATCAAGTAGGAGATGTAGTGGGCTGTTTCCTAGACTTGTTTGATAGAACTATCAGTAAGTAAATAAGTGTCTTGTGTCAGGAATCTGGTGTGGTGTGTGGGTGGCACGTAACCTGTATGAGACATTAAAATTATTAGCTAGGTAACAACAGTTCATGTAAAATGACAGTATTAAGTGAATTCAGGGAACAGTAAAGTTTATGCACATGGATGTAAATATATATGTTTGTCATACGTGCTTTTATATTTTAAGTGTAAACTCATTTTAACTTATTTTAAAATTGTCCGTTCCATGCATTTTTATATCAATATACACTATTTATTATACCAACTAAATGCATATTCTTAATTAGTACAAACATTAAATGAGCTTCTACAGCATGTCTCAGTACACATGTATGATCTTCAAGGAGAACACAATCCCATTTCTTAAAACTGAGTGCTTCTGCAAAGCCATTTTTTATAGGTTTCTTGGTCTGTAGCAGCTTCCTTGTTAAAGTTGATTATATGTAAAAGTTACAACTATACATATTATAATAATTATGGTTTCACTATGGTCAAAAACATTTCTTATCATGAAATAAGGTGTATATACCGTAGAAATTATTCATATTGTGTTTGGCCTCGGATGTTGCTATTAGTGTGGCAATATGTGTTCTGTTCGTTAGTACGTATCACAATGCAAAGTGGATTGGGTCCCTTCATGTCCATGGCCAATCACAACATGAAGAATTTCTACTGTATATACATCTTATTTAATAAGAAGAAATGTTTTTAACCATAGTGTAACCATAAGTTTTAAAATATATATAATTGTAAATTGTACATATAATCCACGTTAATGAAAAAGCTGCTACAGATCTAGGAATCTATAAATAATAGCTTCACAGTAGCATTCGGTTTATAAGAATTGGCATTGTGTTCTCCCTAAAGGTGGTACACATGTACCACATGTTGGATGAGCTTATTTAATGTTCGTACTAACTAAGAATGTGCATTTAGTTGGTATAATAAATGGTGTATGCTCACTTAACTTAATGAAACCAAACAGTGCCTGAATATTAAATATATCTTCTTTTATTGTTTGTAGTTTATGTTTAATTTGTGTTTTGAAGTGTTTTTCTTCCACCTTGAAGTTGAATTAATGAGCCTTGCTGCTTGTATGTTTGCCACTTTAGTATGGAATTTGTGATTCATTGCTCCAAGATTGATTTCTTTAGCAAAGAGTACCAGGTGTCAGGCAACAATGACTCCACGTGTACTGTCAGATTATGCAAATGTTGTCTCCTAATTATGAACCTTATTTTTATTATTCAACAAAATTTTGGCTGCGTATGCTGTGAGTATTCATTTTTTTATTTATCAGCAAGTGGCATACCATTCAGGCACTGGTGGTGATCCCAGAACATGCAAGTGCATGACCTGATTTATACTTATACATGTGTTGTTTGCGTGATGTTTTTAACACTATATGATTTTTTTTGTGTTATGAAATAGTGTAAGAAGGTTAGCACTGCAAGGAATTTCTGGTTATAAAGAAGGCTCGTGCAACTTGTCACCCACACCAGTTTTGAGTACCCTCATTACATGTGATTAGCTGTGCGTCTCAAAGATTGCTTGTACAATGTCTTTCGTTCATCACTTTCATAACCCCTGTGGTTTTTATCCCTTGGTTACAGTGTTTTTGTTTTCACTTGTTTTTAAAATTGCTTGTCTATATGAATGCTTATGTTATGAAGATGTTTATTCCCCTGTTCTCCTACACATTTCTTTTGTTCAAATAAATTCCAGTGTTGTTAACCATAATGTTACTGCAATCGAATATTAGTAATTAAATATTTAATGACATGGATAAAATAGTTTGTTACATATGAAAAATCATCCCAGTACATATGCCAGATTTTAATATAATTTAATTAATCAGTCTGGTACACTTGGTCGGCCATAGTTACTAATGAAACCTGATGCAGAACACAGATCAGTATAGCTACCACAAGATCCATGCAGTAGAATATGTTGAGTTGTACCAGATTTTAACCCTAGAAGAAAACCAGCTAGTGTAATACATCACAAAGACACTACACCATTACAGTAAACAGTAAGTTCAGTACAATACATATGGATAAGAATGATGAGGACAACTGCATTGACGTTTGGATGAATAAACAATTTGGAAATGTCGCTTGTTTTACATTGATACAGTTACAGTTTCACATTTTAACAGTAGCAATATGAAATATAAAAAAAAAAATTGACAATTTTGTATCTCCAGGATGTATAAAAATGGGGAGCACCATAATACATTTTTTAAAGAAGAGTATTGCGAGTACTATATATTATGCCGTTTTAAGCCTTGCCAGTGTCACCTGTTGAACCATAAATGTCTCCCTGATGATCTGTATTGTTTAAAACAAATTTGAGGTTTATTAAAATATGCACTAAACTGATGTGTTTCCCTGGTTGGTGTTTTTTTACATGTAATACCTAGGTATGTGGTAATATAATGAATCACTTTTAAAAATTTGGTCTAAAAATAATTATTAACAATGTAAATAAATATCTTCTACAGAAGTGTGTTGAGAGACTGGCTTTGACATGTATTACATGAGTGCATATAAATATTTTGTAGATACAAAAGTAGAAATTTTGTTTTTATCATGAAAATACTTGTGACTGGGAAGGTACATGAATGAGATACAAGTGTTGCACAGATACTGGTCCAGAACGTGTAGTATTTGACACTGGTGACTCCAAAACAAAGATGACACTAAATGTTGCTAAAGCTATGATTTTTAGAAATTGTTTTCTTTTCAAGTTTGTTTAATAATTATATAAAAGGAACATTTGAGAAACTTGATATTTTTATGTATTAATCAAAGTATGCTGAAGAACTAGAATACAACTGAACTGAGAATAGTATTTTATTAAATATCCCTGTGTACATTATTGCATTGTACCTACCAGTTATTAAAGACATGTGCTAAACCTGTATTTGTTGGGTTTGAATGCTACACTATATTTAAGATGATGATCAACTTCCAAATGATGTCATCATAAGTCATTACATAATACTAGTTCTGGTGAAATGAATCATGCAAATTCATAATTCTTCTCATAGAACTGCATTATTTTAGTGCAACATCCATCTTTATTTAGCAAAATGAGCCTCTCCATATTCTGTCTTAAAGCTTCAGATATATGTGTCAAACTTCCTCAACAGTTATTTTATACATAACTGATTTGGAACATAGTTATATTGTGGTCTGTAAGGACTGAGAAAATGTTTGAAAATTTGTTAGCTAGACAAATATTTTTATTCCCAGATAAACTGTGTCATTATTTTCTGGTGCTGTGGCTGTCACGTCATTTCATTTAGTTTGGTAATTATATTGCTTGTCATAATACTAACAGGTCAGACTATGATAATGGGAGAATATACAGATTTAAAAGAGGAGTGTAATTTTTGTGACTGACGAATTGTGTTCATCTTAACTTCTTTAGAAGTGGTTTGTTATTTATTGCACTCCTTAAGTGATTGAGTGAGACTGTCAAACTCAAAAAGCTGACATACAGATGCAGATTGTAAAATAGCTTCCAATCAACGTCTTTTAGTGACCACTGTTGATAAGCTGATCATATTTGATCCCTGGTGATATGGAAAGTAAACCATATTGTTGGGTGAAACACTGATGTGCTGAAACTTGTACATGCTACACAGACACTGTATTACATTGAGCTGTTTGTTGCTTCATATATTCCTCTGGTTGTTTTATCTGAATCTACACAAAGTTTTATTATATCTTTATTCTTTACCACCAAGCCCAGGCCACTCTGTAATCCTCCAAGCATCTTGTTTCATTGTTACCATAACCTTTTTTTAAACAGATATCAAGCAGGAAAATTGTGCGACAACTCACTTTCATCTAATATTGAGGCGAATGATAGGTGGACCTTTACTTCCAGTCTCCAATGTGTGTCAATGGTATAATGCTTAAACACAGATGCAGTTTACCTTCTTACATTTCTTCTGTTTAAAAAATCCGTGACAGTTACATCAAGGAGTTTTCACTCTGTGAACACCGCAGACAAACCAACAAGAATGTAACAGGCACTTAATGTAGGAGACACAGGTTATGATATGCAGGAAGGCAGTAATGATTCTTTCTCGAGAGTCAGCTTCAGACCTGTTCCTTTCTGATCATGGTTCATATATTGTGTGGAAACATGGAAGGAAGAACACAGTGGTCGTGTGAAACAAATGTTATGAGCGTTAGAAAGTGTTGCTTCCTGTTTCTAGGCATGTTTGCAAAATTACGAAAAGCGATTATTAGCTTTGTAATGTCTGCCCATCTGCTTTGAACAACTTAGCTGCCACTGAACGGATTTTTATGAAATTTGATATTCGAGAATTTTTTGACAATCTGTCGAGAAAATTAAACGTATATTAAAACTTTACAAGAATAACGGGTACTTTACATGAATACCAATTCACATTTTTCATCATATCCCACCCAGTTCTTATTTGAGATGTTTCGGACAAAAGTTGTAGAGAAAATCAAAACATGTATTTTGCATTCAGTAACTTGTTTTTACCAATCGTGTTGTTGATGAGATAATGTGGAAAAATATTGTAGAGCCGGACAGGACACAGATGACAGTGTTGCGCATGTGCATTAACATGCTGGACACCTAAGTCTACAAACACACACACACACACACATACACTCATAATGTGTAATAGTTATTGCTTTTCCACAGCAACAATGGTTGCACAAATATGCCTCAATATTATGTTATGTACATTTCCTGTCTTGGTTATTTCATGCTGTGTGTAGGTTAAACATGTGAAAATTTCACAGAACTTTACAATAGAATTGTTGGAGGAATAGATTTTTTTCTATATAGTATTCACATTTGTCAACAGTCTTCTTCTGCCTTTGAACAAAAACGTGTATTCCTGACCAGTAAAAGTTGCTGTCATTTCTTTGCAGCCACTGGTGCATTGTGCTACAGTGCCTCATCATCCACATGATGTAGCTTTTGCAGACTGCCTTTCAGAGGGTTGGACAGGTAAAAATCTGATGGTGCCAGCTATGACAGTTTGTTGGGTGCAGCAGCACTGTCCATCCAGATTTTTTGTTGACCACAATTGTGTGTGGCCTGGCATTGTATTAGAGGAGCAACACTTCTGACATTCATCGTGTGGGACAAACTCCATGAAGCTGTGAATTCAGACTTATGTTTCAGTACTGCAGTCCGAATTCCATGTTATCCCGCAAGGCAAGAAGTTTACAAGTATCTGACTTCTCATCCCAAAGAATGTACCCATGATTTTTCCCGCTGACAGTACACTCTTGAATTTCCTCTTCCTTGGGTATTGTCATGTTGTGACAAGTAGTCCTCAACTCTTGTATTTTTCATTGCAAAAGACAGGTGTCAGATGCTTTCCTTGTCATTCTGTGCACCTTTATAAGAATTTTTGGTGCCTTGAAATAGCTAAACTGGGTCAACCATTTTGAACTGAATCCAAATGGGAGGTGATAGAATGGCAGAACACAGTGTTCTCAAGGAAAGAGAAGTTCAATAGTGTGACATTAGCAGCAAAAATCATGGTTGCAGTCGTCTGTGTTGAGAGGGGTGGTATTTGTGTAAAATTTTTGGATAGCAGGACAACAGTGAACTCTGCCTGCTATACTGAAACACGAAGAAGCTTTTATTCTAACCATCACTTTGTTTATTTCACACAATAGATGTTTGAAGTGTTACTTTCCCATTACAATGCCAGGCCACACATAAGCATGCACACCATTGAAACTATCTCAGATTTTGGATGGGTGGTGTTATCATACCTCCCTATTGTTATGATCTTGCATCATCAGATTTTCACTATTGGTGCCTTAAAAGGCAGCTGACAAGGACATCATTATAATGGATGATGCAGCACTGCAGAATGAAGTGCACCAGTGGCTGCAGAGCAAGGAGAGCAACTTTTTCCTTGCAGGAATTCATGCTCTTATTCAAAGGTGGAGGAAGATTGTTGTCAAATGTGTGGACTGTGTTGAAAAATAACTACACCTTTAACATTGTTGTAGTGAACTTTTATGGAATGTTCATGTTTGTAACTTGCATAGGGCATGAAATAGAAGACAGGAGGCATTGCTTTCTAACCATCACATTTTGATGCACAGTGTCTCATAAAAACTCATTGTATCAGCACACAACTTATTCTTACAAAATCCTGAATGCATATGTAAGCTTAAAAATTTCAGCATTTGTATTTATGCCCAGAGTCTGAACGTTAAAAACTTTTAGGTAATGGATAATTAAATTGTAGTAAATAGATCCATTTAAACTTCAGACAATTAAATGAATAATCATTTTATATATTTAATTTTTGCCTTGTTTTGTGGTGTGAAAGCATAGAACACTGTGAGTAAGTAGGGCCATCTGTGATGTAGTAGGTGTGAGGAATATTTTAAAAATTAGTGTATAAAATTGATTAGATATTTCTAGAGTAATAATAGTTGACAAGAAATTTAGCCTAATTTTTCAGTAAGTAGTAGTATTAGAAATTGAACCTCACTCTAAGGGTAATTCTATGTTAACTGTTCGGGATAGTGTAAGATAATCTGTAACTCTTTATGAATGTGTATGAAGAGGGAAATGTTGCAGCAACACTTTAAATGGCATCCTTTGCTGACCATACAGGCAAATTGTGGTAATCTGAGGTTTTTAGTTGAGACGTGTTTTAATATTCTCTTTGATTTAAAGGAAGAAAAGCTTTATTGCGGGACAGCTGAGTCATTTGGCAAACAATGGCAAGTGGGAGATGTGGTCGGTGTATTCCTCGACCTAATTGATCGTACAATAAGTAAGTCAGGAAAATAAAAAATAATATGCCATGTGTGCCTTCATCAAGTAGTATTTCAGCTGATATGAGTACAAATTATTTGATTTCATAAGGGCAGTGATATCTGAAAACTTATAATTTGCACTCAGGAATGAAGTAAAGCAGCATTTAATATTAAACTTAGAAAATATATTACCTGTTCTTGTAGAGTTGAATTAATCAGCTGTCCTAGCTACTTTAATTTCTAGTATCTGTTCTCATGATGGTTAACTGTAGAAAGTATACAGTTGAATAATAACTGAATTAGCAGTAGCATTTGTACAATAATAATTGCTGTATTTTAATGAAATACAATGCAACTGCTTTTCAAGAAGTTGTGATATGAAAGTCTTTGTATCAAATTAAAATTCTTAGTTTTTTGTTACTCTGCTGTATTATTTGCCAGATTTGTGGTGGCTGAAACCCATCATCATTAAACTTTTCCTATTCAAATATATTATTCAGCGCTTTTTTTTTCCCAACTAAATTCATCTTCATTTTTGGGGGATTTCTGTTTGAAAGAAAGTTCAATTGAACACTTTCTTCATACTCACTTGCTTTTAACACAGTCCATTTGTAGCACAGTAGTCTAAAACTTGAAAGCTGATTGCCTATATCACCACCTCTGTATTTGGTTTTCATGCATGCTTTATAATGCAGCATAATTTTAAATAGTGGCCATAAAAACCAACCTGACTGGTTTTGGCATCATCGGAGTATATGCAATATTGCTTTTAGAAACAGAGAGAAATAATTGTCCAGTTCTGTTGAATCAAGTAGCAACATGTAATTACATATATATATATATATATATATATATATATGTGATTTATGGAACTGTAGAATTTCTGTACCATATGTTTGATGACAAGGAAGATGTTACACTGGATGCTATGGGCGGAATATATAATGCACTTGCATATACGTGTAATATACATTCACATAACATTATGTATGGGTTACACCTTCAGAATTCCATAGGTTGGTGCAACTTTTGTCTTATTAAACTACCACGTTAAATAGTGTGATAATTCATAATATAGTTTTTAATTGTGAAGTGAGAGAGAAAACCAACAAGATGCAACAGTTAGATGTTTATTTTAACAATTTCTCAACATGTTTCGGGCATCATTATGCCCATCTTCAGGAGAACAAGACGTATGTTACTGCATGTGGTGTGCTGCACTGTAACAAGCGGGGAAAGTTAGATATTAGCTTTAA
>Ga0131853_10012903_pt1 | contig 15313 bp, 10 predicted proteins | sample TergutLab28metaG_FD_92764 | JGI IMG/M metagenome (GOLD analysis project Ga0131853, IMG submission 92764) | Labiotermes labralis P1 segment gut microbial communities from Petit-Saut dam, French Guiana - Lab288 P1 (version 2) (version 2) | ecosystem: Host-associated > Arthropoda: Insects >...
TATCCATCCACAAACTCGGTGCAGAAAACCATATGCTGCAGCCCAAAATCTAATGCTCCTGATGATGGGCGTATGCGCCCGAAACATGTAGAGCTGAGAATACGTCAGTAAAATTACCTTGTTTCATAATGTTGGCATTTCACATTATCTCCTATACGTCTCAATGACGCAGTTTTTAGACACCAACAAAATTCCATCAAGTGGAAACAAAATGATTCCGTCCGTGTTCTATGCATGTTCCTATATCCGTGTGTTTCTCACGCCTTTTCTTTGTAACTCGGTTGCTGCACCATTCTATAATGAAGGTTGAGACCATTAACATAAAGTATCATATGGCATGATAGGAAAGTTTTCAGTGAAGGGTCGTGAAGTTTGTGGAAAGAACAACCATGTTATCAGATAATATAACTTTTTTTAAGTTTATGATTCCGTGCTTCGTTGGTCTATATTAATAATTGCCCAACGAGATGCAACACAAAATAGTCTGTTTATTATTCTGCAAGTTCACTCTACATGTTTCGGGTGTCAACCACACCCATCATCAGGAATACACAAAATTGTAACTACAGCCACCGGTACTGGTCATATTTTTTTGTGCAGCTGTAGTTACAGTTTTGTGTACTCCTGATGATGGGTGTGGTTGAAGCCCGAAACATGTAGACTGAATTTGCAGAATAATAAACAGACTGCTTTGTGTTGCATCTCGCTGGACAATTATTAATACAGTTAATATATGTTTGGATACCGACATTAACTTAGGAGCACTGTAGAAAAAATTGAAATACCTCTCACCGCTTTCCGGCAGAGACTGTAGCGTCACGCGCGTTAGTGTTCTTCCCAGACATTCACGGTCCCTGCACAACTTGGACACACTGAATACTTGCTAGGAGTATGCCTCTCTAGGTAACTTTTAAGCTGTCTTTTTAGACGACGTTGTCAATACCTAGTATCGTAACCTCTGCATAACACATCAACCAATGTTTGGCCACAAATTAATCCGAAACTTATTGTAAATTACATTAGTAATGTTACTGTACATAAAACTTGGAACCGAATAATTAAGTATTCAAATAACTTCTACTTCCGCAGCAAATTTCTGCCATTACTTTCTCATTTTTCTTAATATACATTCAATTTTTAAGGTAATGGAATTTAAGTTTCTGACAAGAACTACCTCTTTACAGAACATGGCCTTTTCAAGGCAGTCGCTTTGCAGACTGTGTAATGGCGTAGATGAATGACGATGTTTCTTGTTTTAGGGCAGTTTTATACCACTGTGACAAAATTTGACAGATGGCAAAGTATTAGACGTTAATAAAAATTGTTTTATTGCCCCCTGAATTTGTTTTCGTGTTCTTCCATTCAAATTTTATTCTGCTTTCATTGTTACTAATATACAATATGTACGGTACGTACTATTTGTCTCTGATGAGGACCTGTGACCACTCCTTTCTCTTCCAGGCATTTTCCACGGCAAGCTGTGACTGGTAATAGTATTGGTGTGTATATAGCTTACATTGTTGTGAGTTTGATCCAGCGTTCGCCTGCTCACAATTTCTGTCTTCCAAAAACTGTGCCCTATTCTGGTTTGAAAAGTGGGACCCTTGTGGTTAAGTACTCGCGCTTGAAATATTAATTCCTTTTAATATCAGTTTGCAACGTGTTCCAGTTTCTTGTAAGATATCTTTCATCACATACACGTTAGGTATGATATGTTGTTTGTAGGTCAACAATTAAAAATATGGGCGGACATCAACATATATCCAAGAAATGTAATTCAGACAAAATCTCTAGAACCGCTCAAAAATAGAATAGAGTAACAGCTATGAACCTAATAGAAAGAGATCTGTAAACGTAAAGGTAAATTTCAATATCTGACATGCCACAAAGTCACAGACGGGGCCGAACGGCACTAGAATGATGGTGGGTGGTCAACGCCACACCCCGTTCGCTCTACCAGGGGGAAAGATTCGGTATGTATTTTCAGGGGACTGGTTGGGTCCCACGGCAGGTCTGGAGGGTTACGGAAATTCTCGTCCTCACCGGAGTTCGAACCCCAGACCGTTCAGCCCGTAGCGAATCGCTATACCGACTACTCTATACCGGCTGCCCGGTATATCTGTACGACTAGAAACCTTTGCAAATAGGAACGTTAGCACTGTACTGTGGTCCATCGGAACTCCTTGTTTGCATATTTGACACACTTCGGATGAACATATTCACCTGTTCCATGAATTCATCTTCAACGGATGAGATCTGGCAGGCGATCAGAATGACTGCGCCCAGTCTGTGCCGGGGTATGGCGAGAGCAGCGAACTGTGGGTCCATTATGTGTTGGATACTTACGTACACCCCGCGTCTGTTGAGCCCCTTCACAAGATCCATCGTTTCTGCAAAATAAGAATTACGGTGCTTGCAGCATCTAAAATATCGTCTGCATTTCGCGTAGTAACTTATGAACTGCATTGCTTTCCAATTGAATGTACAGGTCTGTATACCCAACATTAACTCTTTTTTTATGTTTGTTGGACCGTGAATCATTGTGATAACTGAAGAATGAAAACCAACTAGATGCCACTTATTATTTTATTGTACTTCTTAGAGGCTCAACATGTTTCGGGCACTACTATGCCCACCATCGGGTGCTCGCGACTATAATGTTGATTACCACATTGGTCGTTTCGTTCTTGGTTAGCTGTAGGTTGGAAGTTAGGTGCGGGTAGGCTGGAGTAGTGTCCGGGCTGCAGCCCGGTTAACGGTCAGGTTAACTTGAAAGTGTAAATACACTACCAGTATTGAAATGTTGTATTATTACTACACCAACAAGTCAAGTAATCTAATGGTGAATGTGGAGGTGGTAGGCCTAATACAGTTTAGACTTCACTATCAAAAGTGCTTATCTTTTTGAAAATAGTATTATACCGGCGTGCTGATAAGTCCTTAGCCCGACCAGGAAGGAAACAAGTTGCGCCTGTCAAAAGTGTGATGGGCAGAGGAACGGCTTGATTTGGCTAGGGTAGCGACAGGTGGTGGACTCTTGTGATTGTGGTAATGAACTTCCAATTTCCATAAAATGCGAGAAATGTAGCTTGTTTACTTCCTGGTCGGGCTAAGGACTTATCAGCACCCATGTAATATTGAAACTGCTTATTTAGTATGACAGCTTCGGATATATAACGATAATTTCCTCCGATATAGCGCTACCCTCACTCAGCTTCCACTAAGTCTGTGAACTGCAACTCCTACAGCCTATTTCGCCACCCTCGGTATACGGCCACAAACAGCGTTAAAAAAACAATGGCACTATATCGTTCCTTGACGGTAAACTTGTATTAATGGGCCACGGTGTTCTACAAATCTGAACTTGTCGCGTTAAATAGAATAAAAATTACACATGTCTGTTTTTGATATCATCCTGATACTTTGCCCACGCCATGGCTCATGTTGTTAGATGGCGACCTCTTATCTCGGAAATCCGGATTCGATCCCAGCCCAGTCGATGCTAAATTTGTGGTGGACAACGTGGGAATGCGGTACACTTTTCTCCGAGTACGTCAGTTTCCCTCTATCAGATTAATTCTACCGCTGCTGCACCCTTTCATTCATATATTAACGACAAATTATAGTAGACAACATTGTTAAACTGAAAATAAACTGGAACCAATGTACTTTACCGGCATGATTTAGTGTCAGCCCTAACTGTGTTTTTCACCATTAAATGTTCGGTAAATGTTACCCGATTAAACTTGGGGTCTATTTTAAACATTATTAACAATGGCCCACGGCTTGGCACAGCTACAAGAAGCCACACTGACACTCCAGAATCACATACATACACACACACACACACACACACATAAAATTCCTGCCTTCAGCAGTGGAAAATTCGTTCTTCGCATCTTGTAACCTAAGTCCTTGTAAATCTTAAACCTTTCAACTAGTGAAGAAATTCCTAAACTTGGGGATTCATTACCGTTTTCAGAAGCGCCATCCTTTATCCATAGTCAAATGAACCCCGTCCATCTGCTCACTACCCATTCCTCCAAGTCCCACTTTAATATTAACCTTTCATTTACGCTTATGTCTCCCGAGCGATATCCACCCTTCAGATTTTCCGACTAGAAAATTTCTTTGCAATTCTCATCCGTGCCGTACGTAATGCCCTGTCTATCTGACTCCTTAATCCTGACACATTTATATAACACACTATTGTAAAAAAGTCACTTGAAATTTCCCGCAATATTCCCTTAATAATAATAGTAATAATAATTGAAAATAACATGAATTATAAACAACATGTTTAGACGGCAGAAAACTCTAAACACAAAAAGAATAAAATTACACAGTACACCAGTTTTCCGGCTGTGTTATACGGTAATGAAAATTGGACCGTTAAAGCAAGAGACGCAAAACGAATAACAGCAGCAGAGATGAAATATGTGAGAAAAACAGCAGGTTACACTTGGAGAGATTATAAAACAAACACAGTGATTGCAAAAGAACGAAATATAACCCACAGTTTTGGACAAAATACAGGAATACAGAAAAAAAATGGTCACAACATATAAACTGACTGCCTAGTAATAGGTTACCGAGAACAATAAAGATCACAGATCAAAAGGCGGAAGAAACCGTGGGAGGCCGTTAAAGAGACTTCTAGACGTGTGAGGCCGGAACGTTTCAACAAGTGGCCCAACTCCATGTTAGCTAGATGAATATGATAATGATATACACTGAAAATGAAGAGCAAGTTCAATATATCCAGCAGGTGAACTTCGGCAGACTTCTTTGTTGCACATTAAATTCATTCGTTAGTGATTTTATCTTGCCTCAGTGCCCCATTCTCTCAATTTGCACCCATGAATCAGTAAAAATATTCCATGTGTATGGCAGTACAGACCAATAGGGGTCGGGACCTTCCTGCTCCAGGATATGAGTTTTGTTTGTAAACATTTGGTCGGACCCCTTGGATATGTTATCGGCCTGTCCCTGTCACTCAAGACAAAAGAGACACATAAAGTGCAGACATACATCTATGCATCGAGTGGGTTTGGCACTCATGATCCTAGTGTTCGAGTGGAAGATATCTAGGACCGGGTGGCCACTGTTACCAGAGTTGAAACAGTAAATTCGTTGTAAATTATATTTACAATTTTCCTATTTATACATCTAGACAAATAACAAAACATTTCATGAAGTGACCAAATTGTTACACCCACTAATATGAACCACTGAAACCTCCTTAGAAAGGAAACAAAGATTGTGACGATTGTTTTTACAGTATGAAGACAATCTCCTAAAGTGTTTCCCATTGGTCGGCTATTTGCGGCATACATGTCACGCAACGTAGAGGTCGTCTTACAAAATTATGTGAAAGTATGAGAACGTTATAAGAAATCAAGTCCAGGTAGTTTGTGTTCGTTTTCTCTCCATTGAGAGTGACGTCTGTTGCATGCGTGTGGATCTTATCTCAACGAAACCATAGGACATGGGTAAAAAGCGGATATTCATTAGTCAATAAGTAAAAATTAAAAGGGGTAGAAATTAATGTACAATTAACTCTTTTAACAGACTGTAGTTCATAGTTATTCCACATGAACCTAGTTGTATTTCATGAAGTCAAATAAGTTTGTCATAACGTAATGTAATCAAATGGAAATATTAATGTAGTGTCGCTTCTAGACTGATTGTCAGAATGGAAAAACGGTTTAAATGTATGCAAGTTTTCAGTTTTACTAACTCGTAGGGTTATCCAGGATAATAGATTTGAAGTCTTCGGAAATTAGTTCCGTATTACTTCAGATTTGGCCGTGCCACACCGGTTTCTTTTGTTTGCAATATATTCATAGTAATTTAGATATCACATCTTCATCATCATCTTCCTTTCAAGGGTTAGGTCTTTGGCCTGTTCTGTCTTCACAGTGTCCATCTGCTTCTTGGACGTCCCACATTTCTTCGGCTTTTGCTATTACACTCGAAGATGATAGTCGGAACGTGATCTATCCATTCTGAATAATATCCTCCGCAAGGTTTCCTGTAGCTGGGGAGATATCGTGCCTCTCTAAATCATGTTACAGTGGAGTTTTTCATTGATCGGAATCTTTTCTACCAATGAATTCCTTTCGTTTAATGCCCAGAAACTGTGAGGTGATTTTGTTTTCCCGGAGAGAGAGAGAGAGAGAGAGAGAGAGAGAGAACCTGTTATTTGAGAAAAACGTCACTTGCTATATTTTAAGAGAATAAAATGCTTCAATATCTCTGAATCCAAGTAGGCTTATTTGAAGTTTCTTCTACTCGTGCATATAGGTTTTTGCATTTGTCTAACACTTGTCCTATTCAGTGGATTTTCAGCATATCCAACATTTTGAAGTTTACAACTTAAATATGGATTTTAAATATGCGGCTGCGAGGTGTAGGACTGATAAATCAGGTTTCGCCTTCAATGAGAATCAAGAGATTTTTCTCCCCTCCCGTATCTGAGTACCGGCAAATCCGCCTTGTTTAGTACTTACCGTGTCTACTTCGTAGGGAGTACGGCGGCCAGGACATGACACTGGATACCCTTACTGCATGTAGAATTGAAATTTTACTTCTACTTCTTAATGGAATTGTCCTTAATTAAGCAGACTGACAAACTTACCGTTACGTAGTGTTTGATGTTTGTGTGACTGTACATCATTGACACAATAATATAAACAGCCAACTAGATGCAACAATAACAAACTTTATTGATATTTATAATCAGCTCAACATGTTTCGGGCGTAAACACAGTCTAGTGCTCCCGAGGATGGGCGAAATTATCGCCCGAAACATGTTGAGCTGATTGTAAATATCAACAAAATTTGTTATTGTTGCATCTAGTTGGCTGTTTATATTACTATATTACCGTGACGTGGTGATTTTCATCGCCGAATGTTTCTGATTTAAATAAGGCACTGGGATTTCCTCAACAATGACTCGGCTTATTTGAATTAACATAAAGTTTTTAATGGCTTAGGTCATACTTCCTTTCGGATGACTACTTAACTTAACGCCTGGGAAATGTAATTCTGTGTTTAGTTATCGGTAAATTCTTTTGTCATAATTTTTAGCCAATTGTTCGGGAATATCAGTTACTTACGTGTATACAAGCACATAATTTGTACAGCGACACCCGTACAATATACGAACCAGCTTAATTTACTGTCTCTTTCGGAAGTCGCAATTGTGTCTGAAGTGAACACACAGGGAACACGTTATTTGAAGGTAGTATGCTGCATACCGTGTTCTGTTACGATCAAATATAACAATGCTTTCCCCTATATTTAGGTACAAAATATTTTAGTTTACTTCTGCTCCACTGAGAATTTTCCTTTGGTTCTGTGCGAACGACATATTCAAGATGATTAAGCTGAAGCTTATATTTAATAACACGAAGTTTATGTTACACTTCAGCTGGAATCAAATTCATTGCTCTTAAGGTGTGATAAAATAATCGGCTAAAATGCTCTTAGCAAATACTGAAAATATTTCGTATATTTGGCAATTGAAATTCCAAGTACGGGATATCTTTTTCGTAGAGAGTACTGATATTTATCTTTGAATAAGGTTCTTTTCTAACGGAATCAGTGAAATGAAAGTTGTTTACCATAGTTCAGAATTTCATGCTGAATACTGAAGGATTTTAAACACAGCATTTAGTAAGGAAATATAAAGAGAAACAGTTACGTGTATCTGAAATAGGAATGGCTTCAATGGGTTTATGTAGAATGAGCACAAAAGTCTTTAATGTTAAGAAATCGGGAAAGTTAAAACATGGGACTTAGCGACATTATACAAGATTTTCCTCCTAACTGAGTCATACGCTTTCTTCAAGTCTATAAAGAGTTGATACACTGCTTCGTTGTATTTCCATGTTTTATAAAGTATTGGACGAATGCAGCATATATGACAAGTAGTTTATCTGTTGCGTCTAAATCCACATTCATGATCCCCAATAATTTCCTCTGCATATGGAGTTAATCGTGACAGCAGGATGTTGGATAAAATTTTGTACGTGGTTAGCAAAAGTGATATACCTCTATAATTACTACATACTGTTTTATCATCCTTCTTATAGATAGGTACAATGATCGACTCCTTCCACTCCTCAGGCAATTCTTCCTTATTCCAATAGAAATAATAAGTTGAAGGAACTCACAGGGAATTGTTCTGCCTCCTGCCTTAATAAATTCTGCAGCGATTTGATCAATATCCGGTGATTCTAAACTTGACGATAGTTTAACTTCTGAATTTTCCGTTATTACATTTTGCCTGACTACTTCGTGGTAAAAATAAGTTCTGCTTATCATGTACATTCTGTCAAAAAATATATATATATCGGCATACAAATAAACGTGTGTATATATGACAACCTTCAGGCTCTCGCAGTATTTTGTCTAGGTGGAGGAACCATTTCTCCCAGCTACTGAATATACATGGGGTTAATGATATCAGGCAGACAGAAATGCACACAGCAGAACACTAGTGCCTGAGCCAAGTGCCTTCGAGTTTGATTCGGCTATTGAAAAGATAAAAAGTCACAAATCACCGGGTATTGATCAAATCCCAGAAGAATTGATTAAGGTAGGAGGTAGAACAATTCCCTGTTAGTTCCTTGAACGTATTAATTCTATTTGGAATAAGGGGGAATTGCCTGAGGAGTGGAAGGAGTCGATCATTGTACCTATCTATAAGAAGGATGATAAAACAGTATGTAGTAATTATAGGGGTATATCACTTTTGCTAACCATGTACAACATTTTGTCCAGCATCCTGCTGTCACGGTTAACTCCATATGCAGAGGAAATTATTGGGGATTATCAATGTGGATTTAGACGCAACAGATAAACTATTTATCATATATGCTGCATTCGTCCAATACTTTATAAAACATGGAAATACAACGAAGCAGTGCATCAACTCTTTATAGACTTGAAGAAAGCTTATGACTCAGTTAGGAGGGAAATCCTGTATAATATTCTCATTGAGTTTTGTATCCCCATGAAACTGGTAAGGCTAATATAAATGGGTTTGACTGAAACGTATAGCAGAGTCCGGATAGGCAAGAATTTGCTTGAAAATAGTTTGAAACATGCAGATGCTCTATCGCCAATTCTTTTCAACGTTGCTTTAGAGTGCGCTATTAGGAGGGTTCAGGTAAACCAGGGTGGCTTGAAATTAAATTGTACACGTCGGCTTTTGGTTTATGCTGATGGTGTTAATATATTGAGAGAAAGCATGCATACTATAAAGGAAAACGCAGAAGTTTTGATAGTGGCTAGTAAAGAGATTGGCCCATAAGTAAATGCTGATAAAACTAAATACATGGCCATGTCTCGAGATAAGAATGCAGGAGGAAGTCACGTTATAAAAATTGATAATAGTTCGTTTGGAAAGGTGGAAGAGTTCAAAGGTTTGGGAACAACCTTAAAAAAATTCTCTTCAGGAAGAAATTACGAGCAAATTGAAGTCAGTGAATGCTTGCTATCATACGGTGCTCAATTTTTTGTCTTCCAATTTGCTATCAAGAAATTAAAGACTAAGATATATAGAAATCTAATTTTGCCTATTGTTTTGTATGGGTGTGAAACTTGGTCGCTCACATTGAGGGAGAAACGCAGGCTTAAGATGTTTAAGAATAGTGTGTTGATGAGAATATTTGGGCCTAAGACGTGTGAGGTAAAATGGAAGCGGAGAAAACTACATAATTAGGAGCTTAATGATATGTACTCCTCATCCAATATTGTTCGGGTGATAAAAACGAGAAGAATGAGATGGGTGGGGAATGTAGCGCTTATGGGGGACAGGAAAGGCTTATACAAGGTTTTGGTGGGGAAACCTGAAGGTAAGAGACCACTTGGGAGACCCAGGCTTAGATGGGAGGATAAGAGTAAAATGGATCTTCAGGAAGTGGGATGTGGGGGTAGGGACTGAATCGAGCTGGCTCAGGACAGGGACAGGTGGCGGGCACTTGTGATTGCGGTAATGAACCTTCGGGTTCCATAGAATGCGGGGAATTTCTTGACTAGCTGAAAACCGATTAGCTTCTCAAGAAGGACTCTACTTACATGACGAAATTTACCTGAATATAACTTTCCACGGAAAAAAAACAAATGAAATCCATTTCTCTACAATTATAGTTCCAGTCCTGACTGGCTGATAACGCCCCACAGTTTTTTTTTGAAGTTATGTATTTTATTAAGAGCCTGCTTTACAAAACTATACCAAAAATTTGCCTACGGTACAGGAGTTTTAAGTCCAGAGAGATGTAAATAGCCAGAGGTTAAACTCTTAGGAAGTGAAAGGCCCCTAAAAAGACAGCTCGGTGGGCTCGTAAGACTGTCATGTTCTGCGCACAGACCTTGGAGCTACTTCCTTTTTTGTTCGTTCCCCTTTAAGTGATGTGTTGTAAAGAGTCTAGTGGAGTTTCTGACGTCATTTACACTCTGTTGCAATGTCAAAGTAATTAAAGAGGTTCATATTTTCCTGTGGTGAAGGAAGTTTCTTGAATTGATGGTAGGTCTTCTACTAGTTGGATGTCAAATCAAACTATTTATATCTGAAACTGAATAAGGCTTATCAACCTTGCAAAATGCTGTGCATGGCCAGGTTAACAAGATTGTAACGAGTTAAATATCTCATTTCTTCCATGGAGTAGACTCCGTCTTCAGGAGCTGTTATTTCTTGAGACAACCAAGTAGTTTTCTGCGTTATTGTATTCACATGGACCCAACACTTTCATCTAACCTAAGTTGGTGGATACGATTTTTGGAGAATTTTAAAGTGAAATGCAGAGAGGGGCTGCCAAACTACTTGTTCGATCAGCACAATTTTTATGTAGCCATTAAAATATCTCCTTATCGTTTTTTAAACTCATGGTTACGTGCATCTTAATTCAGTGCTAATAAAAATCCAACCAGATGCAACAGTATGCAGATATTTATTTACTGTATAGTCCCTCTACATGTTTCGGGTATCACAGCACCCATCATCAGAATTACTAAAAACTGTAACCGCAGCCTTCGGTACAGGTCATAATACTTGTAGAGCTACTTCCCTCCAACGTGGCCTGATCGGCCATGTTGGAGGGAAGTAGCTGTGCTGTGACACCCGAAACATGTAGAGGGACTATACAGTAAATAAATATCTGCATACTGTTACATCTGGTTGGACTTTTTTAACATCTCTTTATCCTTTCGTTTTCACGGACCGGGCACGCTTACTTGTTTCAATTATGAAACTGTGAATCTGTTACGAAATTTGGTAGGACCTCTTGGCCCGTCCAAATGTCTCTAACTGCTCAGGGCAAGAGAAACGAGAAGAAGCGAATGCGATTCCAAGCCACAATTCCTACATCAGAGCGGTTTAAGTTGGTCCGTGCATCTTGCACGTAGCCACTTCAGTGGGTGCTGTCAATGTATCTTATAATGCAGTAAATAAATAAAAATATATTTTTAAGTTCCTTTCTTTCGTCCCATATTCAACAATATTCACTACTAGAAAAATTGTTAATGTCACTGATATCAGAAACAAGCAGGTTTTTGCGTCGATAACGTGCTCTACGCACGTATTTCTTTCGAATCTAGGGCGGATGAGCTGATATCTTCACAGAATCTTTGCGTTGTTTGACAGCAACGATGATACACGAGTTCTCCGAAGAAATAACAAAAATGTCCAGTTTATTGGTGATTTAGCATGGGATGAATTGAAAATATCAATAATCCTTCAGAAGACTTTTTTAACGTCAAATGATATCGGATCATGATCATAGGTCGGAGTGACGACAGAATGAATTATTTTTTGGGTTAACTAACAAAGATGTTTGGACTGTAAAGTTATATCATGAGTCTGAATGCTGATAAGGAAAGGAATAAGGGGGAGTGGCTATGGTCTTTGCTTGCAGAGCAAGGAAACAACAGTCGTTGTTTGGATTAATGTAATGTACATGTATACACAGTAGCCCGGTATGCGTGATGTGGGTCTTATGCCTAACGGACTCATGCAGGTACTGTTTCCTTTTCACTTGAAATAATCAGGAGCCTAAACAGTTCTCTAGACCAGTGTTTCTCAACCGCCGGACCGCGGCCCGGTACCGGGTCCTGGCTTCAATTAAACCGGGCCGCAAGAAGTTCTCCTGGAATTTGTCATTTAGTTTTCTAAGCAATTTTCATGAGTAAATGTTTTATGGTGGAAATATTCTGAGGAGGAAAATATTCGTGAATGTGTCGAAAATCTCAGACCCAGATGCTGGCCTGAGGGAACTAAAATATGCTACAAGATTTTATTAGTCCAGTGATGGATAACTAATTTAAATGTAAATTTATATTTGTCAATATGCCACACTGTATACACAAGTGTACAAATACTCTTTAAGATTATGCCATAATTAATTATTAATACTTATGTTTAGTTTAATGTATGAACTTAAAAAAATGGAAAGATATTTATGAGTAAATTTGTTGGGATCGGGGCTTCGTCTTATGAAGAAAGAATTTACCGGACCGCGGTCTCACAAAGGTTGAGAAATATTGCCCTAGACTTTACCCCTTCCCATAACCAACCGTCTGGAAGCACTAATAAGCACTAATGACTTAAAGGTAGTAACAATCGCCTTCGTCAATTAGTACGGAGCTACTACATTGGTTGCTGCATCACTTTTGCATGAAATATTACGGCCATAATATGGCAAAGTCGCATTACTCTGGAGATAGCACACCGTCACGTGCTTAATATAATTTAACCATCTGAAGACTGACAGAGACAGACGTAATAAACAGCAGAAGAGTGAAACAAAGGGACAGTCACGGCAGAAGTGAGAGACATTTTGTTTCCGTGGGAAGGGGGAAATAACATCACATTTTTAGAAGTGTCCAAGGCTTGGGCCTTTCGTCCCTCTGTTTTAAGTGGACTGAAAATGACCATTTTACATGTTGTGAAACAGTGGTTTTAAATAAGGACGGCGGAATTTTGATTTTCTTGTAAAGGCTAAAATGAATATTTTGGGAAAATATGGTGGTCTTTAGAAAAAATGGATTAATTTTGTTAAATTTGAGTGGAGAGAGCTGCATGTAAAGCAAACAGCAGCACCTCGGAACTTCTGGACCATCTCTTTGGAAACTAACCTGAATCTGATCTGCATATAAAACTTCATTTCAACCGCAGAGATGACACTGTCTGCATTCATTGTAAGAAACATACTGTTAAGGGAAAACGCTGTCATTTATTTCGTCACAACAAACACAAGAAGGAAATCTATGAGCAAAATGCTTAGTTTATGAGTGTTATAGCAGATGGTAAGTGTAGTTAGTTAAAACTGAAGGTTAAATGGTTAAAATGATAAATTGTAGTTGTAATATTGTGGCTACTGAGTGTGTGTACACTACAAAATGATAAATTGTAGTTGTAATATTGTGGCTACTGAGTGTGTGTACACTACAAAATGATAAATTGTAGTTGTAATATTGTGGCTACTGAGTGTGTGTACACTACAAAATGCTCCCCCACATACATTTCACGCAAGCTTGCAGACTACATACAAAGCTGAGATGCAGTTTATTTTGGTTAAAAAGATTTTGCCTTAAAATATTCCATGTATTATTTTGCACTCCTATGATTGAATAAATGGAAGAATACATAATTTGCGTGTTTTGAAAGAATTGTACTGACTACTTGAAATTAATTCAAGGGAGAAAATTAAAAAATAAGCGATCTTTGCTTCATGTAATGTGTACCATGCTGATGAAAGGGAACTTTTCATAAAATTAAAACTTTACAAAGCGATTTAAGTTTGTCTTTGGCTCACATGCCGCCTGGCAACCCCTAAAATTAAAATATTCAAAACTGCCTTTGACTCGCCTGACGCCTGGCAAACCAGAAAATTAAAATATCAGAAAGAAATTAAAATTTATCTTTGGCTCACACAATACCTGCCATCTCGTGACGTCACGGTCATACTTAATAAATTGTAACAATATGACCCTTTCGTGTGTTGGAGATGTTTCATTAATAATAATATGCTATGTTGTGAGGCGTCTATAAAAGTATCACCTACGTTAGTGTTTAGCTTTAAAAGACTTTATGTTTTGTTAACAGTTTCTGTGGCACGGTCCGTGTTTTACAGTAAGAACATCGGGTCCTCTAGAGCGCGGGGCATTTATACCAGATAAGCTGTAAAGGCGTGGTTTTCCCTAAGCCTAAGCAGCACTCTATATGGGGGCTTATGGAAGATGTGGAGATATTGTCCTCAAAGACGACCTCGGCTAACCTCGAAGCCAGTGGTCAATTTCAAAGAAGGATGCATTTATAAATACTCATTGTAGGTTTACGTTATGATGGATATTATATTATTATTCTCAAACACAGGGTTTACCGCTTGGCAACGTATTCGTTTAACCTGAAATATTGTGATTTCACAAGCTCCTCTGGAGAAAATCTCAACACTGACTCCCACAACTGGTGCAGTTCCAGGAATCTGCTTGTAATAAAGAATTTTCTTTAAGAACTGAGAAGTTTCTTTGACCTTATCTAAATACCGATTTCGTTTGTTCCTTAATTTTCTGTTAATAAAATTTGATTACATTGAGCGTCCATTAATGTACCGACTGTATCCTTTCGAGTCTTGCCGAGTAAGGACGTGTGCCTTTCGCTCCGCCTGGCGCTTGTGATATTTACAACGTAAACCGATCCCGTTCAGTGTCGGCCATCCTAATATTAGTATTGACATCACCCATACGAGGAACGTATACGGTACCCAGTAATTGTTAAATGCGAAAAACAGCCTACAAATTCCACACTGTGAGTCTACAGCGACGATGGTGTATATGCAGGGCCGAGAGCCCATGCAGTATACTCAGCCTAAAGAGGAGGGATCATTCGACCATTCTCACCAAAAACCGAGTGTGTTGCAGCAGACCCAGCTCCCGCAGCAAAGGACGCCCAAGTACAACCAAAAACAGCAAATAAGTTCCTGTGAGTCTTCAGCAACGATGGCGTATATGCAGGGCCAGGAGCCCATGCAGTATACACAACCTGAAGCGGAGGGATCATTCGACCATTCTCAACAACAATAGAGTGCGACGCAGCAGACACAACCTCCGCAGCAAAGGACGCCCAACCACAACCAAAAACAGCAAGTACGTTCCATAACTCAGTACACTGTAAATAGTGATCACGCTCAACCCATGGAACACCAACAATATACTTCTACATTCCCAGCATTGCCCACGACACCCGAGCCCCATTGGCAGAAAGTTGAATACAAGAAACGACCTACAGATATCCCTGAAACCCACA
>Ga0131853_10012904_pt1 | contig 15313 bp, 13 predicted proteins | sample TergutLab28metaG_FD_92764 | JGI IMG/M metagenome (GOLD analysis project Ga0131853, IMG submission 92764) | Labiotermes labralis P1 segment gut microbial communities from Petit-Saut dam, French Guiana - Lab288 P1 (version 2) (version 2) | ecosystem: Host-associated > Arthropoda: Insects >...
AAAAAACCCGGAGATATATACAGAACGGAGCAATCTAACATGATTCAAGCACCCAAAGGCACAAGAGACGTTTTCGGCGAAGAAATGCAGGTTTGGCACAAAGTCGAAGCTGCCGTACGCAGCATCACAAACGCTTACAACTTTAACGAAATTCGCACACCCATTATAGAGTCTACCGACCTATTCTTACGTGGCGTGGGCGACACCACCGACATCGTGCAAAAGGAAATGTACACGTTTAACGACAAAGGCGGGCGCAGCCTATCCCTTCGCCCGGAGCTTACCGCAGGCGTTGCCCGTGCGTATATCGAGCGTGGTTTGCACAACCAACCCCAGCCAACAAAACTGTGGTACATCGGTCCTAACTTTCGTTACGAAAACCCGCAGGCGGGGCGTTACCGCCAGCATTATCAGTTTGGCGTAGAGGCTTTTGGCTCTGAAAACTATGCAACCGAGGCAGAAATTATTTCTCTTGGCTGGACGCTGCTTAACGAACTTGGCGTAAAAGACGTAACCGTTAACATAAACAGCATCGGCTGCACCGATTGCCGCAAGGTTTATCACGAAAAGCTTGGTGCATATATCCAAGAACACTTGGACAAGCTTTGCGGACTATGCCGCACCCGTGCGGAAAAAAATCCGCTTCGCATTTTGGACTGCAAAAATCCACATTGCAAAGCGGAACTAAAAGACGCACCTGTGGTGCTGGATTCTTTGGATGACGAATGCCGCACACACTTTGAAGGGTTGCAAAATTTGCTGACCCGTTTTGGCGTGCCGTTTATAGTAGACCCTCGTGTGGTGCGTGGGCTGGATTACTACACTCGCACTGTGTTCGAATTTATAGACGGCGGCGGACTTACCGTTATAGGCGGCGGCCGTTATGACGGGCTCATTTCCCAAATAGGCGGCAATGCGACACCTGCCGTAGGTTTTGGTATGGGCATAGAGCGGCTAGTGCTGCTTCTGCAAAAACAACAGGAGAACGTAGCCGCAAAATCCCCCGACCTGTTCATCGGCCATGCAGAAGAAGCCGGCTTTATAAAATCGCAAGAAATTGCGTTTGAGTTACGCCAAAAAGGACTGTGTGTAGAAACTGATCTTATTGGCCGCAGCGTAAAAGCCCAAATGAAATTTGCAGACAAAATAAATGCCAAGCATACAATGATACTTGGCGGAAATGAAATATCAAATGGTAAAGCCACGTTAAAAGTGATGGCAACCGGCGAGCAAAAGGAAATTGCACTGGACTACAACAGCATAACCGCCGCAATAATCGCCAAATGCAACGGATAAGCCGTATAAAAAAACCGTTTTAAATCCAATCCTCTTTTGCCATTGTAAAAAGCAACCAATACAACAGGCACAAGCGTGGCAGGTATCAACGCCCACACAATAGACGGATATGCATCCGTACCATACGTAAACAAAGCTCTTATCATAAATTCGTGCTGCCATAGACATAACAAAGCCATCAAAAGGAATTTTTTATCCCAATGTCTTAGCACATACATCACAAATATAAACACCACACCATATGCACCGTAGTCTACGGATAAAAATTCTGCAAGCAACAACAAAACGAAAGCCACAGGGATAAATATCCAAATGTGGCTTTTTTCTTGCCATTTACGTATCTTTTCATAGGCAACTATTGCCGCGCCGCCAAGGAAAAGCGTGTAAAAAATATTTGTATCGTTAAAGAAATTAATTTCGGAAATTGCGGCATGGTTAATAACCACGTCGTAAAACGGCTCGGAAATTATTGCGAAAACAAACAACCTCGCTAAAAATTTCCACACACGAGTCTTATCGTCAGCTTTTAGCACATGATAAAACCCTTCGGCAATCAAAAACACAAAAATTGGGAATGCTACTCGTCCAATCACCCTAAATCCAAAGCCAAATGTTTCCGGAAAAGCTGCCCCCATATGGTCTATTATCATTGCAACCAGGGCAATTATTTTCAACCAAAATGCACTCATAAGGCAGGGGCTCCGCCCCGATTCAATGCCCCTGCAAGTTTTGCAAACTGGAATATATCCAACGCTTCGCCCCTAACCTGCGGGTTAAGCCCGCAGCTTTCCAAAATTTTTGCCAATGCTTCTTTGCCGCCCTCAAAACCTGCACCATCCAATGTATTAACCAAAGTCTTGCGCCTGTGGTTAAACGCTGCATGTATAATTTTAAACAGGTGTTCCTTATCCGCTTCTACTCTGGGCGTAGGCAAAATATCCAAATGCGCCACCGCAGAATCTACCCCGGGGCGGGGCATAAAGCAGTTTACCGGCACGTACGCCGCAATATAAACATCTGCATAGTATTGCACGGCAAGCGACAATGAGCCATAATCCTTTGTGCCGGGTACGGCTGCCATGCGCTTGGCAACTTCCTTTTGTATCATGATAGTGATGGATTTAAACGGCAGTCCACTCTCTAGCAGATACATCAGCACAGGCGTGGTAATATAATATGGCAAGTTTGCCACAACTTTTATGTTTTTTCCTTTAAAAGGCGCAAGAATTTCCACCAAATCAACTTGCAAAACATCACCATGTACAAGCGTAAAAGGCGCATCCGCAAACTGGGTTTGCAAAATAGGGATTAGCTGCTTGTCCAGCTCAACAGCCACAACATGCCCTGCACGGGCTAAAAGCGCCTGCGTTAACCCGCCGATGCCCGGCCCAATTTCCAAAACCACATCGTCTTTGCCCACATCTGCGGCGTTTAAAATTTTATTCAAAACATGCTGGTCAACCAAAAAATGCTGCCCTAACTTCTTTTTTGCAGCAAGTCCGTATCTTTCCACAACCTCCCGCACACCTGCACGGGTTGTTAAATAATTTTGCTCCATAGTTACCTCCGGCGTGTCTGTTTTTGCCAAAAGCGATTCAGCCCTTGTATTACCCCAATTATATACTAATTTAGAAGAGGTTTCTCATGAATATTTTAAATTACATTCTGCCACCGTTACTTGGCGGCATCATCGCACTTTCTACCAACTGGCTTGCCATAAAAATGCTGTTCCGCCCACACAAGGCAAAATATATTTTTGGGTTTAAAATCCCGTTCACGCCGGGGCTTATTCCAAAAGAGCGGGAACGGCTGGCAAAAAAAATTGCAGAAGCGATAAGCACCCGCCTGCTGACCCCGGAAGTGCTGGCAAAAGAACTGTCAGACCCGTCGCTTTGGCAATTGCCCGATATTACAATCGGTGAGGCCATCGCCCCCTACGCTGCCCAGCTTACAGACGGGCTTAAAGACTTAACGGACAAGCTACTGCCCAAAGCATTGGAAACAATACCAAACCTGCCCGCCACGCATCCAAAACTAGACGAAGCACTTGCAGCATTCACGCAAAAAATAATTGACGAAAACGTTAGCAAATTAGCAGGGCTGTTTGTTTCCAAAGGAAAAATTTACGAAAGTATCAAAACTAACCTGTTCGAATACCTTTCAAACCCGGAAAATCAAGAAGAAATACGAGAAAAACTGCACGAGATTATCGACCGACTGCCAAAGCAGGAAACAAACCTGCTTAACATCAACATCCAAAAATTTTTTGAAAAAGAGAAACACGCAGTCGCCGGCGTGTTAGAAGTCGTCGCAACATATCTATCCCAAAACATGCCCATCCAAGCCATGATAGAGAACAAACTCGCTTCGTTCGACGTTGCTGAGGCCGAGGATGTAATCCTGTCCGTCGCAGGGCGTGAATTGCGCCTTATTATTTGGCTGGGCGGCTTGCTTGGATTTATAATCGGCTGCCTGATGATTGTGTTTTAATAATACGATTCAACCCATACCCCATACCCAGCAGCACAAAAAACACGCCTGTAGAGCCAATGGTGCTGTCGGTCGCCATACTACTCATTACAAATGCGCTAATACCTGCCAACAACCCAAAACGTAACATGTAAGAAAATTTAGACTCATTAGCCTCTTTTATAAGCCCCAAAAACGTAGTGATTAAATAATGTAAAAACAGTCCAAATAACACAACTGCAGAAATACCGCCCGTAGTAATCCATGTTTGCAAAAATAAATTATGTGCCTTGTCCACAATCATATAAGGGTTATTAAACACAAGCTGTAATGCGGGCAAATCGTCCTGCGGGAACACATTTACAAATGTATCCGGACCGCTGCCTATTATCGTACGGCTCAGCATTAGCGGAAACGTTCTGGACCATATAAAACCTCTGCCCGATCCCCACGTTTCACGCCCTTCAAAACCCCATGCAGCAGGCGGGTCAGCAAAATCTATGCGGGCTTCGCCTAAATCACGGGTAATACCGTAAATCCGTCCATTTTCTAATATTAACATAAATGGAGAAGCCTGCCTGGCAGTTTCCAATGTAAACGCTCCCGGCGAATATTCAACCGTTACATTTCTAAACCCCGGTACGGAAAACTCATACCGCCCAAATTCTGTTTCTGTCATGGCAGAATGGCTGCTTGGTGCTACTTCCTGCCCTGTGCTGTCTGTAACGGTTACCCAATCATCTGCTTCTGTAACCGTTAGCGTAAACAGCGTATTGCCGTCTTGATATACCATCATACGATTTTCTTCAAATATAAACCGCTCTGCTGTGGTGGTTTCCGCCCGTGCAGCAGTTTGTAAACGAGCAAAAAGTGTTGTTACCCTACTGTTTAACGGCGGCACAAACAGCAATGCCAAAACAACAGCCGTAACTAACCCGCCGAATGCAATGCCCACACGCAGCATCCCGCCCTTTTTGCGGAAAAACAACCCGCATACATACGTTACAACTGTAACGCCCGTAGCCGTTATAACCCCAACCAAACCACCAAGGGAAGCACTGGCAAAAACGCCAACAAGCATTAAACCGCCGCCAATAAACATGGCGGTTTTTATTATTTTGCGCCCATACCCGTCGTACGCAATGGCGGCAAACAGCAAAACAGGTGCGACCATTGCACTGTACTTGCCAAATGTGTTGGGGTTAAACTGTGTGCCGTTTGCTATATCAAAATTTAGCCTTACCGTACCGTCAAAACCGCCCGCAACCAGCCATTCACCAAACGAGGTGGCAAAAAAACTATGCCCCAAAAGCTGGCTTACCCCAATTGCCCCCATAACCACAGAAGAAACCGTTAAAGCCCACAATATGGGCTTTGCAAACTTTATCTCTTTTACATAGGCAGCCGCCGCCCCAAAAACAATAAAATAAAAAAGCCACATAAATGCGCCTTCATTACGGTGGAACGTCCCCCGCCACGCCGTAAACGTGTAGGACGAAAATATGGCAGATATCAACACAAAAAACAGATATGTAAGCGATAATATCACTGGTGTCGACTTCAACATCGATTTATAGTCAAACATTTTGCCCGACGTAGCAATGCTTGCCACAGCATAAAAGGCAATAATTACAGCAGTCCAGCCCAAAATTATCCCTTTCCAGTGCGTAAAAGGGTCGTGATATCCGCCGGTTAAGCCTAAAAATGCAAGATCAGGCGGCATTGGACGCAACGCCATACGCACGATAAACGGCATAATACCAACGATAATTGCAAGCGCAACACCATAAAATATCTCTGCAAAACTTAATTCACTTTTTTTCATTTAAAATACACTCTTCCCTTTAAACAAACTCCCAAACATTGTACAATAGACTTCTTTCGGAATCAACTTGTTGCTTCCGAAAAAGTTACGTTTAAAGTTTTTGATTCTTCTAATGCCTAAGAGGTGTAAACATGCGCATTTTTTGGAAACAACTGCTCATTTATTTAATCACAATCGTAATAAGTTTTGTTCTGCTTGCCTTTGTTTTGGCACAGGGCATAAGAGGCTTTTTAACAGACCAAAAAGTAGACGAGCTTACAACCCTCGCACAAAGGGTTGCTATTTCTATGGAAAATTTTTCGCTGTACGGGCTTTTTAATATCCCGCTTTTGCAAACAGAGCTGCAAAATATTTACCGTTATACCGATGCAATGGTTGTTATCATCGACAATAATTTTGACGTTATTCCATTTGGCGGCGAGCTTGCCGCAGGGCTGGATATGGCAGAACTTTCCCCGCTTATGGCGGGCGAAACGGTGGTTATTTTCAGCACACTGGACCACCAAACAAATGAGCCGCTGCTTATTGTAGGGCATCCGTTTTGGTTTAACGACCAAGTAATAGGTGCGGCACTTGTTGCATTTTCTATGGCATCGCTGGACAACGCCATTTCCGAAATGTACCGCATGGCAATGATAGCACTTGCAGGTACGGGAGCTTTTGCGTTTATTCTTATTTACATTTCCAGCCGTGCAATAAGCCGCCCACTGCAACAAATGAGCCAAGCCGCAACGGAAATTGCAGGCGGAGATTTTGAAAAACGGCTCACTTACCAAAGCGGAGACGAAGTGGGGCAACTGGCGCACCAATTCAACCGCATGGCGGAAAGTTTGCAAGAGCAAGAGCGCATCCGCAGGGAGTTTATCGCCAATATTTCGCACGATATACGCTCGCCGCTTACGTCCATCCGAGGTTTTTTAACCGCATTCGAAGACGGAACAATCCCGTCGGAGCAGCAGCCGTATTATCTAAATATCATTATGGGCGAGTCCGAACGGCTGATAAAACTGTCCAACAATATTTTGGATATCCACAGCATACAGGACTCACAGATGCAACTTACCACAACAGAATTTGACGTAAACAACGTAATACGCGACACCATTTTAAGCTTTAAGCAACGTGCGCTGGACAAACGGATTATGATAAACAGCCGCTTTGCCCACAGCAGCGACATTGTGCTTGCAGACGAAGAAAAAATACGCCGCATAATTTTAAACCTGCTGGATAATGCTATAAAATTCACAGGTGAAGGCGGCGAAATTACGGTAGAAACTACCGTAGACGAGCAAAACAACAAGGTTTCTGTATCTATTTCCGACACCGGTACTGGCATGACGGAAGAAGAACAAAAACGTGTTTTTGACCGCTTTTACAAGGGCGACACTTCCCGCAACGAGGATAAAATGGGCAGCGGGCTTGGGCTTTCTATTGTAAGAGAGTTTGTGCGGGCCCATAACGAAACCATTACACTGGAAAGCGAACCGGGTCGTGGCAGTGTATTTGTTTTCACAATTACAAAAAATTACCAATAAAACATTGTATAAAAAAAATCTCCTTACAAATACTACGCTCGTAATGGTGTAACATTTACGCCATCCACAAAGCAAAATAAAAGGAGAAATTACGATGAAAAAATCTACTACAGGCATTAACGTGTCTAACGCTAAAGACGCTATGAACAAGTTTAAATACGAAGTTGCAAGCGAAATCGGCGTGCCTCTAAAACAAGGTTACAATGGTGACCTTACTTCTGCTCAAGCAGGTTATGTAGGCGGCTACATGGTTAAAAAAATGATTGAAGCCCAAGAAAAACAAATGGCTGGTCACTAAGCTTTAAAATTCATTTTTAAAACTCTTTCAAAGAAGCCTCGCCGGGTGTTGCACACCTAGCGAGGCTTTTTACTACGTTTTATCTCTTCATAAACATTCTTGCGTGCGACAATATAAAGTTCTTTTCTTCTTTTGTGGCATTTTTCATTACCAGCTTCATATCAAGTACAAACAGGTCTTCTAATGCTTCATTTTTACTTTGGTCGCCAAACAACAAGTAGTCTGTGGTTACACGAAGCAATGTAGCCAGCTTTTTTAACGTAACAATTGATGCGCCGCCATCCCCACGCTCAAGTGCCGACATTACATTTTCGTCTATACCCATTGCTTCGGCAAGTTCCGAAATTGTCTTACCTTGCCTCTTGCGCATCATACGAGTGTTGTATCCCACAAAAAAGTTGGCTAATGGTGTATCCAAGTTGCTATCCATAAACCGCAGATGTTCGCCAAGTTCATATTTTGCATGTTTGTATATTTTCTTTTGTTTAAGCTCTTTTAGCTTTGCTAAACCGGTTTTATAGATATCCTCGTTGCCTTCAAAAATACCCAGTCTAATCTGTAGAGCATATTGGAGAGGCAGATTTTTATTTTCAGCATGCTCCATAGCATAACCATAGCTATGCTTAAACGCTGCTGCTAATTCCCCCTCATCCAAATTTGAATCAAGATATTTGGCACGGACTATTCTCAAGGTCATATTCATATGCATTGAGATACAAATTGCCTTGTATTTTTTATCCGCCTCGCTTCGGTCTTTAATAGCATCCAACACCTTGTGCATAAATGCCATTCCTTCATGATAATTTGGATTGTATCCAATAATCCCGGCTAAAACATATAACTGCATGTAAGTCCAATCGGAAGCATCTTTTAACTTTTCAAAAACGGGAGCAGCAATTTTGAAAATTTCTTCAAGAAGCACCGATTCATTTTCAGCTCGTAAAGTTTTCAAAGATAGTAGTGGAAGTAAAAGCTCGTCATCCGCTTCAAGTTGCTCTCTAGCCATAAATTTTTCAAATCTGGATATTAATTTATCGGTATCCCGTCTTGTAGCGGCTCTAAACGCTAAATAATCTTTTAACAATATTTCCTTAGTATCAGTATTTTTTCTCATACATTTTCCTCTTTCTTTTTGTTTTAAAAAGTCCAATACATGTATCGGTAGCCGATTCGCACTTTGGGCTTATTTCTGTTAGTCCGTTTCGCAATCAACCGGCCAAAAAGTAGCACCGCCAAAAGGCATTATAGGCATACACCAACAGCATATTTGTGCAAAAATATTCGTTAAATAATACATACTTACACCTCCATCCACAAAAGGTTTAGTTGAGTTTCGATATAATAGCATGGAAAAACAAATATGTAAACAAGAAATTAATTAATGTTTATTGCTTAAATACAACAACGCTAAAAACCCTGCCAAACAAATGCTTGGCAGGGCAGTAATATTTGGGGAGTAACTCATGTAAGTACAGGCATTAGCGCATTGCCACCGGGTGGGATAAGGGTATCCCATGCCTCCCCATGCAACCATTCTTCTATCATGTCGTCGATGGTGTATGGTCCAATTTTGTGGCCGACAACAAATTCGAATACTTGCTGCGCTGTAGTAAAATTGTCTGTTACTGCGGGAACGGTTGCGGTTTTAATTACATTGCCACTTTCGCTAAGCATATCCACCTTAATGCTAAAAAAGGTGGTGTCTCGCTTCCCTTTTTCTGCCAGTAACAAGTAGTTGAAAACGACGTTTTGGTCATCTTCTGTTGTTACGTTAGTACTGAGGCGTTGTGCTATTGTTAATTTTTTCATAATAGCAGTTCCCTTTCCTGGGTGTCTGATATGACACTTTTTTTTATTGAGCAAAAATTTATTTTTGCACATTCGAATTGTAAATGATGCATATCGGCACGTCAACATATTTTTACAAATTTAGAAATATTTGTATAAAATTACATAAAAACCAACAAAAACAACGCCGCCCTTGTGACATTTCACAAAAATAGACTTTTGAAAATTAAATATTAAATATCAAAAAAGCCACCGTGCGGATTACTCCACACGGTGGCTTCTGTTTTAAATTAATTTTAGTTTATAACCAGCGGCGCATTAGACGTTTCTGCCGCAATTTTTACCCGTTTTTCTACACTGTCAAACGAGGTACTCTTTGCCTCTACCAAGGATGGCTCACTGATTAAAAATTGCATACCTGTAAGCCCCAGCCTTATTTCTCCCATGGCAGCATGAGCTTTTATATGGTAGCCCAAGTTTGGCATGGTTGGTAAATTCATAGATAGTTTTGCATTGCCGGTTTCTACACTCCACAAGTAATCTTTATGGCGGGCAAAGTTTGAGATTACAACATTAACAGGATTATTAAAGTTTGTAATTTTTAGGTTGGCTATATCCGGCTCTGTACAGTCTATTATGCCGTTTATATTCTCCACAGTTGCATTGGCGGCAGATATCCGGGTTGCAGATAGCTTATTGTTTGCATTTTCCAGCGTAAGCGTGTTTGCATCTAACGCACTTGCGGAAAGTAATCCGTTTGTATTAACCAAACGCATGTCACTTGCCGTAAGAGAAGAGCAATCCATTGTCCCGTTTATGCCGTCCACTTTTATAACGCTAAACGCGCGCTCCGGCACATATGCATCTATAGACACCTGGGCAAAATCGTCTGGCTCATAACCTAGGTAGTATTTGCCGCCAAGTTTAACAAGTTCTATTGGCGCACCGTGGCGTTTTGCCTTGTAGCTGATACGTGCAGTAATTTTATCGCCGTTGTAGCCTTTTATGCGCACGTCTCCATTTAAACCGGAAAGGCTAAGCTCGTTGTGTGTGCCAACATCCACAAGTTGCTCTATGTTTATAACGGTTACCCCGCCGGAAGTAACCGGCTTGGGCGTAGCCGCAGGACGAACATACTGCCCATGCCCATGTCCCGCTCCATGAGAATGTGTTGGCGCAGATGAAGACCCGCCATGTCCATGCCCGGAAAACGCATCCGACACTTTATCCGCTACACCCGCAATTGCAGACGCTGCGGATTCTGCAAATTTTTGCACCTTTGGGCTCATGTCTCGGGCAAAAGTTTCGAACTTACGCCCCAGCTCGTCCATTGTTGGCGTAGAAGAGCCGGAATGCGGCCTACCATTGTTGCCAACACCCTCGTAACGTGGAGGCGGCGTGTGGCTCGCAGGTGGTGGAGTATGATGTGTTGGCGGCGGTGTAGTTGGAGTTGCCCCCTGTAGCCGTCTTGCGGCTTCTTCCGCCGTAATTTGACCGTTTTCTAACATCTTTAATATTTGCAATTTTTCGTTATCCATCATTAGCACGCTCCTTTTTTACTACATACGCAAGCTGCCGTACTTTTTCTTCACTCTTATATCCTCGCCAAAAAATTTTATCATTTGATAGTTGCCGAAAAAGCGAGAAACAAGCCGCTCGGAATATTGCGACTCCAACTGCGCCGGAGATAAGTTTGTAGAAATTACGGTGTGCTTTCGTGCAAGCAGCCGCTGGTTAACAATGTCGAAAATGGCGGCAGATGTTACAACGGTAGAAATTTCTGCACCTAAATCGTCCAAAATAAGCAAATCTACGTTATCTACGGCGGCAAGCATTTCGTCCGGGTTGCTTAGCTGATCACGGTTAAAGCGATAATCTTCCAATACTTTACTAAGCCTTGGGGCTGTTTGATATAACACCGTGCGCCCGCTGTCCAGCAAATCCTTTGCTATGGCGTGGCTTACAAAGGTTTTGCCTGTACCCGGCTCGCCATACAAAAGCAGGTTATTAAACTCGCTAAAATTTGCTACAAAACTGGTAGCCAGGCGGTAAATCGTTTGCATATTTGCATGAGGTGATAATCCCTCGGCAGGCAAAACATCCATGCTAAACAGCCGCAGGTCAAACGTATCGAAATTTTCCTCACGCAATACTTCTTTCATATTAGATAAGCTGTAATATTCGTCTATAAGACGTTGGTTCAAGCATTTGCAGCGTATCCGACCATCGGTATAACCCGTATCTTGGCAAATATTGCAGCGATACACGGCTGTTAAATAATCCTTGCCAACGTTTTTTTCCAGCAAAAAAAGGCGGTTCTCTTGCAGCCGCCCCATTTCATTGCGGGTATTTTCCATGCCTAAAGTATCACCGGATATCGCCAGCCTTGCCAAACCGGCACCCATCTTAGCAAGTTTGGAATCAATTTCTTTTATCTCCGGCAAATTTTTATAAACTTCTGCTTTGCGTGCCTCAAGTAACGCCTGCGCATTGTCTCGTGCGGCTTCATAATCCCGCATTACTTGGCTAAAAGTTGATTTGTAACTCATTTTAGTTTCTGCTCCAAATACACACGTTCAAGCTGCTCGTAACGGGAATAGTCGGTTTCCCGCTGGTTAAAGTTTACAAAACGGTTTGTTTTCTGCTTTGGCACATCTGCTTTAGATACAGATTCTTTGCCCTTAGCAAACTCTGCATCGGCGGCTTTAACACCTTCTAAGTCTTTTATTCCCCGCTTAAACCAGTCTGCCAAAATTTTATCTACATATGTAAATTTGGGTTTTTCTATTTGCGCAACACAGCGGTCGCAAGCTTCCATTATAAGGTCTAGCGGCATTTGCCATTCGCCCAGCCATTTATCCATATATTTGCGGTGGCTTGGGGTCGGGTAACTTGTAACCTGCCCCATATAAGAAAGAATTGTGCGATAGTTTTTGTCAAACGACTGTACATAGTTCATTGCTTTTTCTAGGTCGAAAATTTCATTATCCGCCCAATCGATAGCACACTTTTCTATGTACCGCAGGTTGCGGTGACCGTTATCTGCGCAGTATGTAAGCAGATATTCTACAACATCTATAGGCAAGCGCAACCAGTCGTGGAAGCCGAAAATAACATTCATGTCGTTGTAATACAAAAGCTTGCCAAGGGCTTGTTCTGCACGTTCAAAAAGTCGTGCAATGTCTCGGCTTTGCTTGCGGTAAACGGTAAGCTCGTCCACCGTATATTGCGGACGTATTGCTGTAGCAGGGGCTTGTCTTTTTTCTACAGGCTGCAACACAGCAGTTTTTTCCGGCACTTGAACAGGCAAGAAAGTGATAGCCATATCCTTGCCTTTTTCGTCAAGCTCCACAATACCAACGTTTTCCCAATGTTTCCATGCCAAGATAACATCACTTTCGGTGATGTTAAAATAAGCAGCAATGTCTAAATTGGACACAGCTTCGCCATATGTAATTTTTTTAAGGGTGTATATGTACACAAGAGGATAAACGGCAGGGCAACCCACCATATAATGCTCTATAAAATTGCTTTCAACTTCTATTGCCGAACGCTTGAAACCTAAACTCGCTTTTAAGCCACCCATACTAAACATCCTTCAGCTAGCGTACTATCTCAAGAAGGAATTTTGCCTTGAGCGGTTGTTGCATTAGAAGTGAGTGATTTTCTCACTTATCATGTCAACATAGCGAAAGGTAATTTCCTTCTTAGACCATGTCTAAGACTATGCCTATGATACATTATTTACGCTTTTTTTTCTCCACAGATATTGTGGGCAATGTGGAAAACCCTGTGGATAACGCATCTATCTAAAAAAGTAAGATTTTATGCGCTTGTGCAAGCTCCAGCAAAAGTTGTCAAGCAATATTTATGCACAACGTTAATGATACAAAGTCCTACACAATGCAAAAAAGCCTATAAATTCAAGGTTTTATTAACATACACCTTGCATCTATAGGCTTTACATTTAAATCGTTTTTTACCAAAATTTTGTATATTCTCTCAATTACTCACTCACTACAAAACTGTGGATAATGTTGATAACTATGTGGAAAGCAGGCTTTCCCCTACAAAACTCACATCTCCCGCCCCCATAGTTATCAACATGTCGCCTGGGCATAATTTTTGTGCTAAATATTTTTCTGCCATTTCAAAATCATCAAAGTGGATAACATCGCCACCAAAATTTTTTATACCCTTCTCCAAATCCAAAGAAGATATTGTGGGGTCAAATTTTTCCCGTGCGGCGTAGATGGGCAAAAGCATAATATGGTCGGCATCTTCAAAAGCTTGAGAAAAATCTTCTAAATGGTTGCGTGTTCTTGTATATGTGTGCGGCTGGAATATGCAATAGAGTGTGCCTTTTACGCCTTTTTTTGCTGCCGCCAAGCATTCACGAATTTCTGTAGGATGGTGAGCATAATCATCTATTATTACCGTTCCGTTGTACATGCCTTTATATTCGTACCTACGCTTTACGCCTCTAACACTGCTAAGTGCTTCGACAATGACGCTTGGCTCTACGCCAAGCATGGCAGATGCAGCAAATGCTGCAAGCGCATTAAGCATGTTGTATTCGCCTGGCAGCGGCAGGTTAACCCTCGCCAAAAACGTTTCGCCGTCCATGACATCAAAAGCAGAATGCCCTAGCTCATTATGCGTGATGCTATTTGCCCAAAAATGTGCACCCTTTTCCCCAAAGGTAACAATATTGCACGGCAAATCACGAATTACCTCGTCAAAGCCCATCGTATCTTTTTTAACAATAAGCGTACCGCTTGTGTCGATATTTTGTGCAAATTTCCTAAACGAAGCGATGACGCCTTTTTCGTCGCCAAAAAAGTCCAAATGATCGGCATCTATGTTTAAGATAATACCAAGGTGCGGATGCCAATGGTGGTAACTATTACTGTACTCGCAAGCTTCCAGCAAAAAATAGGAAGAATCGCCCACACGGTAGTTTGTGCCATCCATGCGCATATGCCCACCAATAGAAATAGTTGGGTCAAGATTTGCCTTTACCATAATTTCCGCAAGTAAAGATGTTGTGGATGTTTTGCCGTGGCTGCCTGCAACACAAACGGCATGGCTGTAGCCTTTTAAAATTAACCCCAAAAGAACGGCACGCTCTATCAATGGTTTGCCGGTTGCAAGCGCAGCCGCATATTCCGGGTTATCTTTTTTTACAGCAGCGGTATACACCACCATATCTATATCATGCGTAATATTTTCTGCTCGGTTAGGAAAAAACACGGGAATACCCACATCTTGCAAGTGGTCGGTGACTTCTTTTTTAACATCATCAGAACCTGTAACAGTGTAGCCGTCACGTTTTAATACTTCAGCAAGGCCGCTCATGCTAATGCCGCCTATGCCTATAAAATGGATTTTTTTTGCACCGTTCAAATCTATTTTCTTCATTAAAAAATCTATTCCTTTCATATGGTTTGGATATTATATCATGTTTTATGCAAAAATTCTTGAGTTTGTCAAGTTGCGTATTGACTATTTGTGAAAATGGTGAAATAATGGAAAGAAAACAACAGACATGCTGTGAAAATTACACAATTACAGAAGGGGTGATTAGTTTGCGCAAAAAAGAGATGATTGCAATGCTACTTGCAGGAGGGCAAGGTAGCCGCTTAGGTGTGCTTACATCACACAAGGCAAAACCGGCAGTTAGCTTTGGCGGGAAGTATCGTATTATAGATTTTCCGCTTTCTAATTGCATAAACTCAGGCATTGATACGGTTGGAGTTTTAACTCAGTACATGCCGCTGCAACTTAACCAACACATAGGTATTGGCGTTCCGTGGGATTTAGACCGCCGCACGGGAGGCGCAGCCATACTTGCGCCCTTCACGAAAGGCGAGGCAGGCGAATGGTATAGAGGTACTGCCGATGCTATTTTCCAAAACATAGACTACATAGACCAATACAACCCCGAATACGTGCTTATCCTTTCCGGCGACCATATCTATAAAATGGATTATGCCCACATGCTAGACTTCCATAAACGACCGGGCAGCGATGTAAGCATTGCCGCGCTGCCCGTGCGAATGGAAGAAGCCAGCCGCTTTGGTATTATGAACGTAGACGGCA
>Ga0131853_10012905_pt1 | contig 15311 bp, 9 predicted proteins | sample TergutLab28metaG_FD_92764 | JGI IMG/M metagenome (GOLD analysis project Ga0131853, IMG submission 92764) | Labiotermes labralis P1 segment gut microbial communities from Petit-Saut dam, French Guiana - Lab288 P1 (version 2) (version 2) | ecosystem: Host-associated > Arthropoda: Insects >...
ACGCTTGTGAGTGCGGTAATGAACCTTCGGGTTCCGTGAAATGCGGGGAATTTCTTGACTAGCTGCAAACCAGTTAGCTGCTCAAGAAGGACTCTGCACCATGGAGTAAGTAAGTAAGTATATCCGAGCAATGGGTAATATTCAACGAAGCTCTCATAGCAGTAGCGTAGCTAACCGGTAGGTAGTCCCTTGTAATTATTAGCGAAATTACTCCAGATGCCACAATGGAGATCCAGATTACGGCGTTCTGCCAGAAGAACGGAATCTGGTCCGAAAGAAGCCACAAAAAATGTTGTGTGCCTCTACATGTTTCGAGCACTATGTGCTCGAAACATGTAGATGAATGTAATAAACTTACTGTAAAACAAGAATTTGTGCATCAAGTTGGTCAATTACTAAGATTATACTGGGATGCACAGTCAGCAAGACATCAAAAACGTATGACGGTGCTGACATCTTACTTCAAAAGCAGCTGTACATGTGTTTTTCGTGTTGATGTCTAATGTACAGTCGGCTATTATGTGCAGTTAGTTGAAACAAATGTTCCGTAGGTAACTGCGTGACTAGGTACAGCGTTAACTTTGATTTATTCGGTCTAAACAAATTCTAACTTCTGCCCTTAACTTTTCAAGTTCAAAATATAAAGTCCTCAAGAACCGAAAAACTGGGATAAAAATTCTTTGAAATTTTAAGTAGCATAAGGTTGGGTTCGTTTAGAAGTTCGGAATAAAGTTACGTTCTCATTATTCCTCGACTTAAAATGAAGGTTACTCCTCCAGGGGCCTGGGTTCTGTTAGAATTCCCGTAGAGAACTGCCTGCTGTCCGTTACCAACTTCCATAATCTTCCCCATCATTTCCAGTAAAATGCCAGGAGGCAACGTCAAGATTGAGTGATTGGCACGCCTGCTTTTTATTCTGTGGGTCCCGTTTTCGAAAAACAAAATTTCAGCCCCAACATGAAGGTGATGTCGGTTAACAATCTACGGACACCTTCTGGCTTAGGCAATTTCAAGTTACACAGTTTCAGACTTGCGAAATTTCAAACAGTAAAAAAACTGAAATAGTAAACCTTTTAAAAGCGCTCCGATTTTTTTCCGGGTGGGGGGGGGGGGGATTAAGCGCAATGAGATGAAGGTGGCGAGAGAATAACACAGGCGATGGGGCAGTTATGCAGCGGCCGATCAGGTTCCATTGAGCTGTTTCTATATACACCTACAGTCGGCCATATGTGTATTGAGTTCCGAACTACACAAAATTCTACTTGCACCAGACCTTTCAGACCATAAAGGTAAGCAAAGCAGGCCTGGACAGGCCCAGAGGGTTTCAGAAGGCCGAGGCTGCCAGATTTCAAGACAATTGGCACATGAAGGTGGTACGGTTGTCAGCCCCACGCACCGGCCTCTTTCACCCCCAAGAAATGTTCCTGGTACACATTTCTATTAGAGGCTGAGTCAACCCCAGGACCATAGTGCGGCTGGAAGGATTGTTTCAATGAAAAATTCTAGTGACACCATCGGGAATCGTACCCGCGACCTTCCGACTTGTAGCGCAGTACCTCAACCAACTGCGCGACGGCGTACCCCTTCCAGACCATAACTATGACGTAATTCAGGAAGTACCTGTGGAGGTACAGTACTCAAACTGTTCCATAGTATTCTTGTAATGAAATAATCTAAAACCCTAACTTGGCTCCTGTTATTTTATAAATTGACTACTCTTTAAGTAGGTATATGTTAGTATTTATTTGGTATTTACTTAAATGGGCTAGTTGTCATGAATTTTTCCACGTTTTGGTGTATTTAGAGGCTAAGTCCTACTGCGTAAAAAGGAAAATTTGTAGGAAGTTTTGTGTGGCTTCGAATCCGCAGAAATTCGACGTAATTCGTACAGTATGAACCAACAGGATGCACTGTTTACTTTCAATTTATTTCAGTAATTAAGTTCCATATGTTTCGAACAGGCTTACTGCTCATCATCAGGAGGTACTACTCTGTATATACAGCAACAGCCAACAGCCAGTCAGCATAAACGCATGACATATACCAATTGTTTTATATACAGAGTAGTACCTCCTGATGATGAGCAGCAAGCCTGCTCGGAACATGTAGAGGTTAATTATTGAAATAAATTGAAAGTAAATATTGCATCCTGTTGGTTCTTATTGTATGATATATCACGATGCACGGTCAACAAAACATTAAATACGACGTAATATTTGGTAAAGTATTATATCTGTTTTACTGGAAGTGACTGAGAAATGCCGAGAAAATCTGGATTATAAGTGCCGGATTGAAGTCTAAATTCGAGTCCGGAAACAGTCGTGCCAATCGTTGGACGGCGACGTCGCATTCCCCGAGTTTGTTGCTTTGTTTATGAAACAAAACATGAGAATTGAGTGCCAGTATATTTAGTACGAAGTCATTAGCGAATGACGTCTGTATTGTTTTGACTATAGAATCATTAACATCACTGCAGTAAATATAACTTTGTTTTCTGTAAAATCGGAACAATTTTATCGGAACTGTTACAGTTATTTCGCTGGCTTCGAATGGAAATGCCATCAGCCGTCGTTATTACTTGTGTAAGTACCCTAACAGCTTGTGTGACCCCCAATAACTTCTAACGGCATCGAAAATTTCCACCACAAATCCTAACGCTTTAATTATTAGTGCGTTAGTTTGAAGCCTCGGTGACATCTAACTAAGGCACGCCGTTTCAGCAGCTGAAAGGGGATCAACTGAAACCATGTTAGTTTAAAACGGATTACTTCCGGACATATGTAGTATCAAGAAAATCAAATTACTTTGTCAAAGTGATTATGACCATATATATATATATATATATATGTGTGTGTGTGTGTGTGTGTGTATGTGTGTGTGTGTGTGTGTGTGTGCATATATATATATATATACACACACACACACACCAAAAATGGATCACAGTGCTTTTACATCTCTGTAATTAGATATAGAGAGGCAGGGTTGTATGGAGCGCTGAGGTTACGTATGGCGTAGGAGAATCAGCTGAAAGTGATCCTAATTAAGAATATGGTCCGAAACGTAGCCAGCGGTTTTGTCTTTGTCACACGAGTCGTCTCGCAGATGATAATTGATAAAACCGCTGAAAACCCTGTTATGAATGTGGCAGTCACCATGTAATCTAACTTCGAATTTTCTTTACCATTATGACGAATATCAAGAATGATTTAATAATGTGCGGTACACTCTGCGTTTTTCATTGCCACACTTAGAATAATTAAATTCATGTTTATTAACGCGCCGAGTCAACAGCCAGATGGCCAATTGCAGAAACAGCATAAAATAGAAACACAAAATAACAGGTAACAGGACACATCTGAAAACAAACAAACACATACAAAACAAATAACAGAATACTTAATCGTGAATTATCACATATTATGGGCAGTTTCTAAATTACGCAGTAGTAATATCAGCTACTAGCCGGTCATATTAGCCGAGACCGATCGTCTATTGAATATATCGATATCACTGTCGATGGCATTTGCCGCCGAAGCGCTTCGAGAGAAAGGACAGTTTTGACGTTTAAAGTCAACATTAAACAAGCTGAAATCTCTAAAATTTCAATAATAATAATAATAATAATAATAATGAGAATAGCAGTAACAACAGAATAGCTGCAACACTTTATTCCCTAGGGACATAGTTTGTCTCAGGAATATAAGTATAAATACCCTGCATAAATGAGATGATGATGATGATGTTGATGATGATGATGATAATAATAATAATAAATATCATGTCTTGTAGCCATGCCCACTTTTAAGTTTTATTTTGATAAAGTTACGTAAGATAGGTGACGTCATTTTCGTCTGTCAGTTTGTCTACTTGTATCTCCGAAACCAATCAGTGTCCTATAACGACACAAATTGCTTGAAGTAAGCCTGTATAACATAAAGTTATGAAATATCCTCTAGCACTTCTCGCGCTTTCGCTCTGTTATTATCCCAAGATTTTCAATTAATTAGCAAAATACTGTGAAAATATCTGTTTTTAAATGTTACGCGCATCACACACTGTAGGATTCTGCACATCATGGCAACAGATCTACAGTTTATCACAAAATGTACCAAGGAAACTGCGAGATATTGATAACGATAAATTGTTAAGTTTAGTTCAACTTTTTCTTCGGCTTCAGCTCATATGCCACAGAGGACATATTCTCAGTTATAAATGCCAAGCGCTGCAAGATATTACCATAAATTTACGTGGGTCTTCATGTGAAGTGTGTCACTTTTGTACTGTTTTTAACCAAAATCGGAATATATATTACATATTTTAGTAAAATTTCAAAATACGGAACTTCACGATTAAAGGAGCGCTGTTTTCGTGTTGAAAGATTGACGGACGGACAGACACGATAAGGGTGATAGTCGCTGTTTGCAGTTGTTTTGCGAACGCGCTAAAAACTGTTACTTGAATGTGTTGTGTATGTGACATTCGAATGAGACTGCGTTAGTTCCTTTAAAAACAGCTCATAGACCTTTAGTTCAGGTTGGTCATTCTTCTTTCGAATATACATTCTAGATAAGGGCAAAGTTTAATTATATATAATAAAGTGTAATTTCTAGCTGCGTACAGTTTGGAGTCTGTCGTATGAGTATTTTGTTCCACGCTGCTAGTTTTGTATCTGCAGCAAATGGTCTCTCTCTTAATCGAGACAGCAACTGAATTGTATTAGGGAGGTACCAGGTTCGGATTTCAGCTGTATTTAATCAAATATTTGTAATTTTTCTCAGAATGTCAGGGTAATTACCAGGATATAACACTGAAATAGACAACAGTCGCCTCTACCCATATCTTTATCCACTGTCCAGTTACGATTCACGTGTCTCATTGGCTCACTATAAATTCTAAAGTCAAAACACAGTCGTTAGGTAATCAGATGTTATTTTTCTTACTTATTATTCTTTCTTTTACCGTTTATTTCCTTTTTAATTGCATGGTTCTGAATTAACTCTGAAATAATGATTCTTCTAGACATTTCGTAATACAGTTTAAAGTTGCCCATTCCGTGCATTTGTAGATCAACGTAATCAGCAGCAACTCAATCCACGGTATTAATTATGTACAAATATTAAAGGTGTATTTTTTGTTTGTTTTTTATGTTTTGTTGACCATGCATCTCGATATATTCGTTTGAAAAAAAACCAACTTGATGCACAATTTATCTTAGTATATTTCATCAAACACCTCTACATGTTTCGGGCGTATCTACAGCCCATCATCAGGAGGTACAACCGTATGGATACAACAGTTGGTACTTATTGTTCCTTTTAGATGACTGTCTGTTGTCCTGGCTGGGTCCGACCCAGCCAGTACAACAGACAGTACCTCCTGATGATGGGCTGTAGATACGCCCGAAACATGTAGAGATGTTTGACGAAATATACTGAAGACAAGTTGTGATCAAGTTGGTTTTTCCTTAAACGAATTAAAGGTGTATATCTGACATGTTTCGGTACAATTGTACGTTCCATCTTCAGGGAGAACGAAATGCCAGTATTAAGAACCAACTGCTAAAGTAACAACGAAGTTATTATAGACTGAAGAACCTTATAAATGCATTATCAGTACGTTTCGTTGGTGCAATAAACTAGGTACATTTCTTAATGCAGGTGCGTAGGGCTGAAAACCTTACCATATCCTGTGCCGTTGTCATGAGATCTTGGAACCTAACTTCCTGGAACCCTCTGGGCCACCCCAGGCTTGTAACGGGACTGCTTTACCTTTACCTTTGCATTTCTTAATGCACTCACCCCCTTCTAGTGCCGCGGTCATGGAAAAGTAGAGCTATACCTCTACCCACCCTCTGTGCCACACCGGGTCTGTAACGGGATCACTTTACCTTTTACATTTCGTAATGCGGCTTGGAAGGGCGATAAAACCATTGTAAGGCCTCTCTCTATATACACAGGACAACAAAGCACAATTATCGGCTATATAAACCCATTTCTATATAGGGATTCAAAGCCACGATCCAAGTATTCGAGTTAGCCTATCCACGACAGTAAGCGCCTGAGAATGCGCGGCTGGTCTGGTCGGATATGGCATGCGTTAACCGCCATTGAACAGCCGTCTTTTAGGTAACCCAACTTTTAGAGTTGTGTCAAAAGTTTAGCTTAAAGCATGTGTTGTAACTTGATTTCCTTCTAGAGCAGTCAGACTACATCTAGAGCGCGGCTGACCAGCGTGCAGCCCTCGAGGAAAGTACTGGCGGCCGTCGGTTAACTGAGTACTTAGTGTAGTGCAGTGTAACAGACATAATAGGTCTATGGAGACTAATATGGCAAATTATATTAGCAGATAGGCCTACAATGTTTACAGGCTCTAACTCACTTTTAAGACGACACACAGTAAACCATTCTTTGTGTTGTATAGAGTTTAGTCATTCAGCTGCACTTTTATCGTATTTTACTATTTGCAAATCACGGTGTTCAGTTGAATTCAATCCCCCCTCCCCTTCGATATATGTATACATAAGTGCTGCCCTCAGCCGAGTCCTTAACGAATTATGTGGCCGTGCGGTGCGCTTAAGTTGGCCAGCCCTGTTCCAGAGCTTCCTAAAAGGTTCAACAGTATGATGCAGTGCCCCTCTGTTGCAGCCAGTTGGCATATACCCCAAGAAGTATGAGTGGGCGGGCAGCCAGGACTCTGGGGACTGCAGCCTGTGGGTCAGAGCTGCCACACTGGAGTTTGACGATGGTGAATGGGAGTGCCAGGTGACGGCCTCCGACTTCACAACCCAGGATGCCCTGACGTCATCACCTGTCAGGCTCGTTGTGCGAGGTAAGTGATGCAGTGTGTGACGTACTCGTTTCGTGTCCGCATGTGGACTGAAGTTCTGCGTTCGTTTCACATTTATTGACGCATTTGTTCATGTATGTAGACGAAGTGCTGATTAAAATATTTTGACTTAAGAAGGAAGAAGTGAACAGTGTACCATGCCACTGCTCTGGTACAGCGAGATACACTGCGAATGAACAGGTTTGCCTGTTCACTTAATCATATGCCGGTTAACACAAGATCTATTTCCACAAACACTAAATACTCAATTTTCATTACTTTTGTTGCCTTTCCGTTATAATGGAATCTCAATGGTTCATTAGCACTCCTTACATACGTATTGTACATGAATATCTTGCAACTCACTAATCACAATTAACATATATTGTAGTTTAATTTGCGTACACAACAATCATTGTAATGATTATGATGTTAATAATACTGCCTTATGCAGATTGGTAGTAAAATGTTACTAATGCTGTTTATGCAGGCCGAACAAAACAAACACTTCTTTCGCAACTAGTATTTCACTTTGAACTATATAACACCATTCACTTGACAGAGAGATCACTGTACGCACATTAACCCGTGTAACTGTAGGAATGATAAACCCTCTGGCAATACAGACAACATAACACTGTGTTATAAGTGTGACTAATACGGCGACGCGTTCTATTCGTTGAGCTTCCATGTGAAGACTGACGCTACCTCGCCCGAAACCAAGCTTACGCGCCTAAGCAAAGACAAACGCTATGCCACGTAGTAACTCGTGACTGTGACTCATCAAGAGTGGGGAGTCTTGGAGCGTGATTTAATATTGTGCAATCATGACCAACATAAACGAGAATTTAAAAAAATGCACAAAATTTTTCCTACGCCTTAACCGACAGTTTAAAGCATTTCCTTATGAGGAAATTTGTGATTTATACGGGTTACATAGGATATAAGGTAGGTAGACCAAGGAAAAGATGGAAAGATTGATAATGTTGTAAGAGGAACAAGAGTGGTTGGTTTGTGTTCTGTTACTGATGAAGACGTTGTAGCAGGATAGAGAAATTTTGATGATTACTAGTTTTAGCCGTTCTACTGTTCAGAAAATTTCGCGTCCTTTCTGGAACCCCAATATTAATATTCATGTTCACAAGAATTAACCACTGTAACCCATTCTTGGCCCATTCATTTCAACACGCGCCTTCCCTCCCTGCATTTAGTGTACATTTTAATATTGTCCTTCCATCTACGGGGACCGGGATAGCTCAGTAGGTATAGCGATTCGCGACGGACTGGACGATCAAGTGATCGCATCCCGGTGGGGGGCGGGATTTTTCGTACCCACCCAGACGGGCCCTGGGACCCACCCAGCTTCCTTTACGATGGGTACCGGGTCTTTCCCGGGGGTAAAGCAGCCAGGGCGTTGCTTTGACCACCTACTCCCATCTAGCGCCGAGGTTAAGGAAGGAGTAGATCTGTACCCTTACCTCCCTCTGGGCTTTCGTGGCCTGTTCTAAGTGAGCTTTACCTTGTTTAATTTTGAATTTGATTGTTTCCATCCCGTTGTGTACATGTAACATATTTATTAAATTTAACCGTCTTTACACAACATACAAATAACAGTTGCAAATCTACAACTGGTTAATTAAGCAACATGTTTCGGCATTATTCGGCCATCATAAGGCTTACAAAAGATGGTGTTAATTAAGGTACATTCGTTCGCTAGCGAACGAATGTACCTTAAGGCCGAAACATGTTGCTTAATTAACCAGTTGTAATTTTGCAACTGTTATTTGTATGTTGTGTAAAGACGGTTCAATTTAATAAATTTGTTTACCTTTCATCTACTCGTACATCTCCAACTTGTCTTGCCGCCAGATTTTCGGACTAAAATTTTGTTCATATTTCTGATGCACCTGACACGTGCTACGTGCCCACATTTGTTGGTCCTGTACGTTTCTTGTCTTATTCAATAATATAAGCAGTCAAATGTTGCTAGTGCTCCTTATATTTTGGAATATTTAATTACTTTTGCTATGTCATTCTGTAGTCGGGGGTGCGGAAATTTTACAAATTGTGACGCCCAGAGCTAACGATTGGCCGATCCCTTGAAGGAATATGACGTCACTTTGCTGTAACAATAAAGCGTCGCAAAGTTCTCCTGTAACTGTACTTTATTTTAGCGTCCATTTGCCACGGCTTGCTCGTGTGCGGTATTACGTTTTCTCTATTTCATGCTAAGCGCCTCCATAAGCTTGCGACTTCATATCTGATTCTACTACTCAAAAAAAGTACCAACTTTCTTGAAACTTGAAATTTTCATTGGCTTTTGTGAACTGGACTGTGCCATGTGTCAGATAAATCCATACCATGTGACCAGTCATTTATTTAATACTCGCTTTAATGTCATGAATCATTTGACGTCGTAATTTGTAGAATAGAGTTAGAAGAATTTTCTGCAGCGTCTGAGGAACCTTTCAAAGTCAAAGAATAAATATTACTAGATAGCCGATCGCTTTTTACTCGACGCTACCGAATGTTGTAATATTTCAGTAGGTGGTTCAGGGAGTTAATACAGAGAAGCTCCCTCCCCACCAGAGAATAACACACAGCGGCCACAGAAACTACGATTACAGACTCTGAGATTAATTACCCCTCCTCGATACCTTCTTCACGATTTCCATTGCGGCTTTAAGAGAAATGGAACAGGGTTGAAATGAGGGTTGCTGCCTGCCGCAACCCCATCCCTTGAGTAGCTGTATCATGACAGTGAACTGCTTTGCAATGAGACACCTGGATAGCCTACATAACACTGAATCAAGTCGAAATCTTGCAAATTTATAAAGGGGGTTGAAAAGTAAATTTATCGCTTTCTGCGCGTCTTAAGAATTTGGAATGGGGGTAAGGAATGATGAGAAGAGAATAGGAGTGGTTGATGGGGATGGGAAATCGGTTCAACGAAACGGCAGTTGTAAAAGCTGAGTTGCTCCTAGCTAGAAAATAGAAAGGGTTGCAGTTTCCTGGAAGGAGTGTAAAGACGGGGTAGTTGCTGAAAGAACGGGAGAATATAGCGAGAAGAGGATTATTGAGAGGGAATAAAGCTGAAGAGAGAAGCAAATGGAATTAAAATTCGGATGTATAGCTGGCTGTACGAGACATGATGATACAAGTGGCTGTTAGAAAATGAGGATAATGGAAAACGTACTTGCTGGGTAATGATTAAGAGAAAATAAATTTCAGAAACCCATCTCGCAGGGATTAGAATGTTTACATTGATTTTACGAACGGAACAGCGCCTCGAAAGTTACCATCGTGGCATGGAACCTTAATCCCTCATTGTAACAGAACACATCAACTCAGATTTCTTGGTGGATTTTCAGTATTCCAATTACGTATTTTGATTCCCACAGAAGTCTATATTCTGCTAAGTATATTTATTTCATACATTCTAGGAAACTAATCGCGTTTCCTGCGTGTACAATTTTTCCGATTTATGGGGAGGATTAATATACATTCAAATATTATTTTATGACCCACGATCGTGAATTATTTTAAATGTGTTAATCATTCGCCGTCATCAGTAGTAAAGTTAGTGCCCCTAAAGGCACACAAATGAGTTTTGACAAGCTCATGTTTATTCATACTTCCTGCGTATGTCGGTCGAGCCGGGACATCATCATGGAATAATTGTATGTGGCATGATACACATTATACTGACTTCTTAACAATATATATATGCAGTTATTCATATACAATTGCAGATACATTATGAATATATTAAATCTTAAAAATGTGTTGTGTAAATTAAGCACAAATAAAGAGCGTACACCATCCGCACCGTACACACGACCTACGCAGCGGCTCTCAAGACCACCACCCATCCAAAAACTCGGTGCAGAAAACCATATGTTGCAACTCAACATGTACCCGAAACATGTCGAGCTAAGAATACATCAATAAAATTACCTAGTTGCATCAAGTTGGCATTTCACCTTATTTCATGAGGAAGATGCACGGTCAAACAACCCTCAATAATCATTTTGGTCGAAGTACAAGAAATATTGGAGGCGCCAGGGCACTAAAAAGGGGATTAAATTCGGTGATGGATAAGAGAGGAGATAAAATAACAGAGACGGCAAGAGGGAGTTAAGGAACTGAAAGTTTGTAAGGAACTGAGTAGTGCGGATTAGGCGAAGTAAAACTTCCCAGATTTGAAGGTGGCTGGTGGTTGCTTTGCCTGTGTAAAGTGATTTTGAGTTCTGGCGCTATTTCGTAACAAAAACAGAGGAGAAACTTGAAAGCCAAAAGTTAGAAGTAACAAAATTACGGGAGAAATTATAATTATGCAACGATATAATTACAGTCTCCACATAAAGCATTATGCAAGACACGAAACGCGCGCACATGAATATCAGCGTAGTTGATACAAACATTTACATTTCAATTACGATTTACCTTTTGGCGCCGTAATTATTTTTCTGATTTTAGCACACCCTGTATATAAAATGTGAATAATACAGGAACCAAATACGTTAGAATTTTGAAACAAACTGCATTTTGAAGGGAAAAAAACGGAGAGTATATAAACTAAACTAAACTAAACTCCGTGGCCTTAGTCCGCACGCGAACTATACCGACAGAGCGGCCGCCGCCGGTCGGCGAAGTTAGTGCCAACTTTTGCGGATATATACCATGTTTAAAATATTCAGGACCTATATTTGTTGAATAAATATATAAAATGCAACTTTAGAGGTTAGCGGTGCGGTACGACCACTAAAGTTGACATTAGGCGTCAAAGGGTTTAAGAATTGAAGCTGCTGAAATGGGCCTGGGCCGTCTGAGATCGACAACAGCCCTTATGTTTTGTTGAACACGCATCTCGATATAATTGTGTAAATAAAAACAAACTTCATGCTCAACTTATTCTTAGTATATTTCATCAACCTCTACATGTTTCGGGCGTATCTAGGCCCATCATCAGGTGGTACAACCGTATGTATACAACAACTGGTATTTATTCTTCTTTTTAGATGACTGTCTGTCGTCCTGGTTGGGACCAATCAGGACAACAGACAGTTGTACCTCCTGATGATGGGTCTAGATATGCCCGAAACATGTACAGGTTGACGAAATATACTAAGAATAAGTTGTGCATCAAGTTGGTTTCCCTTTACACAGTCGACAACAGAAGTTATACTACAGCATAAGGGGTGCAATGGACTTTTTATTTCAATGGTCCTTTTTTATCACTCTGCCCAAGGAGAGACATGCGAGAGTAATTATAGGTTAATAACATTAGAAAATACAGGATGATTCAAAAAGATGGACTCAATTGAACAGTAAATTAAGTACGAAATTGAGTCCATCTTTTTTATTCACGCTGTATATTATCAGACTCTAGATATAAGTTATGGGAATATACTCGTACATAAAAATCATAGTAAAATTAGCTAATCCTAAGAAGGGTTTGCTTATAGTACGCGAGCAAAAGGAAACTGGCATAGCAGAAGAGGTACTGATGGAGGGATATTTTGATGACAACAGACATTATTTGGGCTCCATTCCTTAAGATAGTAATGACTAGGTGGCAGAGGGCAGAGGGGGGGCTAGTGAACGCAGGATGGCATTAACGTTTCTTTTAGAAAACTGACTGTTGGTTTGGAAGGTAGTTTAATTCTCTGAGTACTGTGTGCTGTGTCCGTTAGTTGGACTTGGACAATTCTACCTCCACAAAATAACACATTTCTGATCAACTCTCGACTAAGCAATGAAAATTCTCCTCCACTAAGTGGGTTGGTTTAGATGGAGGGTTAGTTGACTAGTTAGTCATCCCCTGAGTTAACTAGTCATTGAAACAATTAAGAAATTTAATAGAATTCAAATTAAATTTTTTAGACAATCTTAAACAAGTCCTACTTTTTCAAACAAAAATTTACAAAGTAGCTAAAGCTGGTATATTGAGAAGTTCTATAGGCATAACTCTTCATGAAGTAGGAATATGGCCATGAAACTGAGAGGTATGTAATAGACAAATGGATAAAAATGATAAATTAATTCAAAATATTAGTTGGCAATTCCGAAGGGAAGGGTCCAATTGAAGTCTAGTGCTTTGGATAATATTAAGCTGGATCATAAGGAAACATGGTATAAGGGTATTAGTTTTTTTCTGGCCCAGTGTTGGGTGCAGTGGCGGATTCATGTGACCAAAGCTTTTCAGAAAGAGTCCTGCTGCATGGGCACCTGTGGTAAAGAACTTCCTGGGCTACGAATTCTGGTAGAGAATTCCTCTTTCTTTGTGAAGAAAACAGAACTTGTCTTATTAACTACGAGTACTGCAAGTGCATAACAAAATTTGGAATTCCGTGTTATACAAAGACTTTCCTTCTGGGGTCATATGACACTGATCTTGCAATATTCTCTAATTTTGTAGGCAAAGCGCCATAGTACATTATGATTTACATAAAAGTTTCATTCCCAGCCCTAAATATCAAATTCTACTTATGCGTTGTAGCTCTGCAAACAAGAGATTTAAAATTACCCGTTAAACCGCAGTGGAAACTTCATATACCACCGGGTGTAATATTAAAAATTGGACGCTTTTATGTGTGGTTTTTTTCTGTGAATCTCAAAACAAACAGCATCCGTTTCCTAATACAGCGTTAATGAACGGTTGTTTGTAAACTTGACGTTTGTGTGACCGAGCATCATTAGTACAATGACACCAGCAACCAACAAGATGCAGCAAAATTTGTTTTTTTTTCAGTTCTTTTAAGCTTGCTCTACATGTTTCGGGCGACAGTTTTGCCCATCTTCAGGAGAACTTTGACTGTATATACAGCTTTTTGAAACAATATGCTGCAGTGATAAAATTATAACTAATAGTGCTTTGACATGTGAACCTTAATCATAGAAAGTTTTAGTTAAAATAAGCTTTGGTCTTTAAGAAGGTTAAAACTCTAAGGTCATTTAACTAAAACTTTCTATGATTAAGGTAAAGGTAAAGCAGTCCCGTTAAAGGCCTGGAATGGCCCAGAGGGTTCCAGGAAGTTAAGGTTCTCAGATTTCGTGACAACTGCACAGGATGTGGTGGTAGGTTGTCAGCCTTACCCACCGGCCGTCTTTACCCCCAGGAAATGCTCCTGGTACTCACTTATGTTAGAGGCTGAGTCGACCCCAGGGCCATAGTGCGATCGGAAGGATTTTATGTCAATGAAGAGTTCCAATGACATCAGCTGGGATGGAACCAACGTCCTTGCGATTTGTAGTACAGCACCTTAACCACTGTGCTACTGCAGTCCCCCTATGGTTAAGGTTCACAGGTCAAAGTACTACTAATTATAATTTTATCATTGCAGTACATTGTTCCAAAAAGCTGTATATACAATCAAAGTGCTCCTGAAGATGGGCGAAACTGTCGCCTGAAACATGTAGAGCAAGCTTAAAAGAATCAATAAAACAAATTTTGCTGCATCTTGTTGGTTGTTTGTAACTTGTATGCTATGTGGTTACTTGGTAATACGAAATATCGTGTGTATGCAGTGTGGTGTACGTGTTTTTAAGACGATAGGAAAAGTCCTTTTGCTTACTAGTGATGTGATGCAAGTTGCTCTTTCGTCTAGAAATTCCATGGTGCACGTAATATGTCACTCAGCCGAGCTTGTTCCGTTGACACAGCAGATGCATGGAGGGACTACGTCAATAAAGAATACATGAATAATCCATGGGCCGGCTTACTTAAGGGCCTAATGTTGTCAGCTTCCTTTTTGAACACCCAAACGCGTGTTCATTCTAATACGCCGTTTCAAGCAGTTGGTTGTAAGGCATGTGATAAATGTTCCGCGTTTGGCGAAGCTATGCTAAAGAATTAGCTTAAGTTCCAAGTTCATTTTGACAATTCATTACATTATAATCAACTTTCTTTATGATTTTGGCTATGAAATGTTGGGTTGGACCGAAACGACTATAAATTAGAGATGTGATCGGCTCTGATGCGCATTCGGGTACCGTAATTCAAGAAAATTAGTGAGCAGCACCCAGTAGGACTTGGTCCTGATTTGAAGCCTGTAATGGAAAAAAAATCTTTCCAACTTCGTGCCCTGAAATGAAGCAAATGCTCGTACTTCGTAACCTGTCACTTCATTGGTTAATTTACTGTAACTTCTAGCAGGTGTATGGACCTTCGTTAAAATAATTATGCTTATAATTTATTACATTTTAGATGAGCTGCTTATGCAATAGTAGTTGCACGTCACTGTTATTCTGTTGCTTAATCTATGTATTTATTTATTTATTTCCCTTTTTTTTTTTTGCCTATGATATTCCTTCTTTTCCACTCGCTCTTTTTTTTTTAAACAAAGTAAAGTAATTTATCACAGTAATTAACCAACTTGATGCACAAAATTTTTGTTTTACAATAAGTTTATTTCATGCCTCTACATATTTCGAGCACATGTGCTCATTATCAGGAGGTCAAAATTGCATTACACAGCCTCTGG
>Ga0131853_10012906_pt1 | contig 15308 bp, 26 predicted proteins | sample TergutLab28metaG_FD_92764 | JGI IMG/M metagenome (GOLD analysis project Ga0131853, IMG submission 92764) | Labiotermes labralis P1 segment gut microbial communities from Petit-Saut dam, French Guiana - Lab288 P1 (version 2) (version 2) | ecosystem: Host-associated > Arthropoda: Insects >...
CTAGCATTTAAAGCTACCTCTATGCTCTTTTTTTCAGCTTCGCTTTGAGTTAGAAAGAAACTTACAGCTCTAGGTGCAACAAGCCCCTCTATTATTTTTTCACGTGTTGCAAAAGAATTTGATTTGGCATTAATGGCCATTTCGATAGTGCGTGGATTAGTTACACGTCTATCTAGCCCCTCACCAACCGCATCATTCATTATGTTTAGCTCTCCACTTTCAACTGCTTTAGCTATATTTTCAGCGTTAGGGTATGCTTTGCGTAGCCACGATACAAATTTATCTACACATGGTTCAAATTTGACTACTGAAAATCTTGTTTGCATAGCCTCGCTTATGCCCTCGCCGCCTCCAGCTTCTGGTGGATTACAAGCAGCGATTATTTGGCAATTATTTGGCAATTCCCATTCGCCAACCTTACGACTGTATACCAAAGTTAAAAGAGTGTCTACCACTTCTTGTCGTCCTTTATCAAGTTCATCTAGGAACAAACAACAATCACCTTTTTGACTCGCCTCTTTAATCCTTTTGAATATTAAAGGCTCTGTTCTTTTCTCTTGATTGCCCTCTCTGTATGGCAGCCCACTTATATCTTCCTCAACCATTGACGAAACTAGCACTTTAACTAATTTATCGCCATATTCTTCTTCAACTATTGCTGTTTTGCCTACACCAGGCAAACCCACTAATAAAATATTATTCATAGCTTTAATCTCCTTATCTTTCATTCTCTTTTAATTTAAAAGCCTTTATTTCCCTAAACAAAAATGACATTAAGAAATACCCCCCTCCTAATGCACTCAAAAGGCATTGCCAGTTATTTTTGGCAGGGGACACTTCTTAATGTCATTTTTGAGTTTTTAGGATATTATTATTCTAACATAGATTGATACGATTGTCAAGGGTTAATTTTCATCCTCACGGTTTGTTATTCTAAATACATTGCCATTCTTTAATTTGTTAAACACATTGGCGTCAACAACGCAGTCTGTAAAGCCAGTTACATAACAATACTGTGTATTGTTTTCTGACATTTTACCTTGCATAACGACTTGTGCGACCCTAGTTAAAGCTTCAAGGTCTGATAGGTTGCTGTAGTTATTTATGATTATTCTGTTGTTCATCATTCTCCGCCCACCTTATGTATCACATTATTTAAAACACCCCTGATAATATTATACATAAGCCTATTACAACTAATTTCCATTCGTCTTTAAGTGTGTCATTTTGCCTGTACTCCACCATTTGTTTGATTTTCATTATGCCCACCCCTCAAATTTGGCTGTTTTTTCGTATTCTTCAAAACGTATTTTGCGAATGAAGCTTCTGTCAATATTTCGCACTATTATGCCTTCTGATTTGCCATCAATATCAATCCCAGCCTTAGTAGTTTTGTGTTGTTGCAAAAGTTTGTAGACGGATCGTCTATCCTTGGGAAGCTGCTCAAATCTCAAGTGGTCAAGCGTTGGTACAACTTTAAACCCAGCATCACTTGCTAACTTAAACAAAAGCAAATTGCCTGCAAAGTCTTGACCGCCATTTTGTCGCCATGTTGATATCTCGTCTAAAGATTTGTCGAATATGTTAATAGGCACATAAGCGGCATCAAACATTCTAAAGCTGATACTTTCGTCATTTGTGTATTGTTTGCTTGCCTTTGTGATCTTGCCTCCATAAACTTCTCCATATAAAACCATGATGGAGTGTTCAGGAGAATAACCCAACTGGTCGGCATTTTCCTTTAATGCTTCAACAATTCTCAATTTGTCATTTTTAACCCTGTCTCCTTTGGCGTAAATCAACTCTTCACGGCTTCCGATTATGTAGTCATCGCCATAAATAATTATCCTAGCATTTGTGCCATCAATTTTTTCAGTTATTTGCAAGTTACCGCCCAAAGGAGCTTCACTTTCAATGTTAAGTTCCTCAACTAGCCTACCACGGTCGCCAATTTTATGATATGTGCTAATGCTTGGGTATTTTGTTGCACTATTTAGCTTTTCAAATCCATATTTTTGGATTATTTCGTTTAATAAACTCATGCTTAATCCTCCTTAATTATGATTATCATACAAATATTCAGCAAATTCTTTATGATAACTCCCGCCACACTCACATTCTTCCATCAAGGCTCTTCTTAAAGTATTTTTTAGCTTGCTTGGCTCTATACTAGAATATGGTTTAAACTCACATTCATATAGTTTCTCGTCATAGGCTGACCCTTCAATGTCAGCCTTTAACTCTTCAGATAGGAAGACTTCCCGTTCTCCATCCAACAAAATACTACACATAGTATCTGCTATACATTCTGACATGTCTTGACCACCCATCAGCACAAAATCCCATGTAATTTTCAACTTTTTGGCTTCTCCATCCACACATTCTGTACATATGCATTTTAAGCCCTCACTATCAGGCATATATGATGTGTCGTAAGTACATCCTATTTCGTCATGACACATAGCACAAATTATGTATGGGTTTTCTGCTGGGTCTGTTATGTGGTAGCTCATAGTTATTCCTCCTTAGATAAATTCATTTTCGTGTAGCCAACATAGCATTTCATATAAGTCTTTTTTTACGACTTTTCTAGCGTGCTGTGAGGGTTTAAAAAGCATCAACCCTCCTTCGCATTCAGTTATCCATAATGTCCTACCATGATTTTTACTTATTTGGATTGTTCCGCCATACCTTAAGTTGATTGTCATGTTCTCTATCCCTCCTGTTTGTTTTGTAGGAGTTCACCCCCTTTCTAATTACATTATATCATAACGTATATACGTTGTCAAGTGTTTTTTTTAAAAGTTTTTTTATTTTTTTTCAACCTTGCAAAGTAGAGCTTTAAAAGCGTTTTTACCAATTTAGACCTTGAACCTTTAAAACTTTCTAAATTATTATACAGTTCAAAGTCTTTTGTTTTGCTCACACGTATAGGATAAATTTTGCTGTTATCTTTGTTCCATTTATTGGGGTCTTTATTGACCATCATATTATGTTCTCCTTCTATTTTGAAGATTGCGGGGTCTTTGCCTGCCCCGCTTAGGCTTTTGGTACTTTAATCGAATTTTGAAAGTTGAATTTCAACTTCCTCGATTTTTTCAAGTTCTTCAACTTTTTCAATGAGTTGTTTTAAGATTTCTTTAATCTCTCCTAGCTCCTTATGTATGTCTTGTTTTTTCATATTATCACCCCCTTTCTAATTACATTATATCATAACGTATATACGTTGTCAAGTGTTTTTTTTAAAAGTTTTTTTATTTTTTTCGAGTAACAAAAAAGCCCCATTTCTAGGGGCTTAATCATATATTTCTTTCATTTTCTTTAAATATCTTTCTCTAATATCCTCTTGCTCACCTATAATCTGTGGCAAATCAAAGTCCATTGTTTTTAGTCTAGACAATTCGTTTGATATGTTGCGGACTTCCTCGCCCACATCCTTGATGATATCAGACACGAAATTAAAGGTCACTATATCGCCTTGTGAAAATAACTCATGAGCTATTCGCTCATATTCTTGTAGAGTTTCAAGCTCCCATGTTTCGTATGCCTCCCATGCCCTTTTAATGGCGTTCCAGCATACATCTGACGTTAACTCATGGCGTTTTTGACCTTGGGTAAGGAGAGAAAATAGACTTGTTCCTGTAGCTACATTATCCACTATGGGAACGCCATATATATCAAAGATATAACGCTTTATTTTGCGTTGTGTCTCTCCTTCTTCAAGTAGCTGAAACTCATGCAATGTGGCATATCCTTGAAGTGATAGAAACCAAAACAAATCAGCACTTTCTCGGTGGAAATGTAGTGCCATGTGATAGCGGTCATTGATATTAGATAATAATTCGGCAGACATTATCGTCTAGCACCAGATGGGGTGTGCTCATGCGTATGCGGTTCATGATGGGGCTTGTGATGTGGATGTGTGCGGGATGCATCATGTACATCTGCCTCGCTTCTTGTTCTGCGTCTGCGGTCTTCTACATCCCAATCCTCACCATAATAATCTGCATCCATTTCAGATCGAGAGCGTCTACCTCTACGCATTTCCATATCATGGTCTTCTTTTGTTATTGGTGGAAAACTAGGATAAACCATTTCAGCTAAAGCACCCCAAGGCCTATGCCCCTCATGTTGTTGTTTGCCTCCCATGAAACCTATTTGTTGTTTGCCACCTTTGCCGCCCAGCATCTTGCCTAAAGCTTCAATAATACCTTTGTCTTCGGCTTCTTCTAATAAACACAAAACTTTAGTAAAGAATAGACCTTGTGTCAAGTCTGCAACAACCTCTGCTGCCTTTGGGGTCATACTCTCCCCTTTGTCGCCTTTTTGGGCTAGTTTGGTGATTTCTTTTGATAAAGATTTTTCAAGGCTTTTTAATTTCTCATGCATGATAAATACCTCTCTTTTATTTTATTTTAGTGTTGACAAGATATCCAAATTGATGTATAATGGTCTCACCTAAAATTATGTTATTTTCAACCCGCCTTTGTCTTCATTGATGAGGTGGGTTGTTTTTTATGCCAAAAATACAATGGATATCGTAGCCTGCTCTTGGTTGGCTGCTAATAATACATTTGTGGGCGTTTCATTTACTAACTTAAATGTATCTCCAGCTTTTAATTCTACTGACGCAAACCCAGACAATGTTTGGTCTGCATTGGATGTCATGCTTGGCACTTGGTAACCATTTAAAACAATGCCAAATATAATAGGGCTAGAAGAACTTGCCCCGCCCGCAAAAACAACTCTCCACTTGATGTCATATATTCCGTCTTTGTCAACTGTAAACACGCCATCATCATAGGTTATTGCTGTTTGGGTTGTTGGAACTGTAGTGTCAAATGGTACAACATCGTTATATGCTAAGGTACGTATTGGAGTGCTTGACATATTGCCAAGCATCATTTGCAATGCTTGGAGCTTTGGTAAATCATCAATGATAGGTAGTTGATATAGGTCAACCCAAGTCTTTTTTGGTGGGTAATTGACTTGCAACATCCCTGTCAAAGTAACTTGAAATTGTGGTGTTACACCATCTTTCCCCTTTTTGCCACTCTTATCATCAATTAACTTATTGACTTGATGGACTACACATCCGCAAAGCCTACCGCAAACATGACGTGGTGGCGTTGGTTGTTGTTTCATAAGTTCATCTCCTTTTCAAAATAAGGAAGGGGGCAAGGACAAAAAGTCCTGCCCCTCTTCTTTAAACTTGCTTTAAGTTGAATTATCTACCACAACATCCACGATTCAAGCGTGGAGCGGCAGCACCTACAAAGCTTTCAGAATGTGAAAAGCTACGTGGGCGGAACATTTCAACGCCAGTTCTGTTGATGCCAATAGTCTTAGCTTGATAAGGCTGAATTACAACTTCTTCACGCTTAACAACTAATCTGTTTGGCTGATGTGGCCTACCACATCCTCTGTTTTCTAAAATCACAAAATCACCTTCCGTATTCAAGTATAACATGATGAATGGGTCTGGCTCATTGCCATACGGTGTGTGAAGTACAGTGTCATCAAGCATAGCACGGTTGCCTAAACCAAACATTACCGCTGGCAAGACTTGAGCCAATACTCTTTCTTTCAATACTTCAACACGCCCGCCATCACCACCATCTACAACTTCGCCATCTACTCCGTCAAAACCACAGCATCCATCAGTATCAATGTTGGCATCTGTAGCATTTTGGAATGAGAAGCCGATATAGTCATTGCTATTCAAGCTAGACGGCTGTAAGCACTTGATGCTTAATGGTAAGCCCATTGCCGCATACGGAAAACTACGTCTTACACGTACCTTATAAATACGCTCTGAACGTAAGTGTCTTGGGTCTTCAAGTACAGTTAAAACAGCATTTTGAAACCCTTCATTGTCGGTAACTACAGCAATAGCTCCACCCTCTAAAGGGATGGGTCTGCCATGTGGGTACCAATCACTTTCAATTCTGCCACGTTTGTGTCTCATAATTGATTTCCTCCTTTTATTTTGATGCGGACAACACGCCCACGCCCCGCCATTGCCTAGGATAGCAAGTGTTGACGGTCGTTCGCTATGTCAATCCGCCAAAGCGGAGAAACAACTATTTTAGTATCCGTATCCATATCCGCCAGCAATACCAGCATCTATTTGTTGTTGGTAGATGTTAGCGGAATTTCCTACGTGCCCAGTTGTTGGTGCATAGTGCATTGGGATAGCTGGAACAGCACCAAATCCACGTATACCAACCATTGTTTTAAAGCCTTGGTTCTCAATTTCAAGTTGACGAATTTTGTCATTGTCAAGCTTACGCTCTAAGCCGTCAATGCGTTGTAAAACTTCGGACTTGTTTTGTAAGCCTAAAATGTCGGCATTCTTGAAACCAATAGCAGTATCGAAGTTATTGCGGTCTACGGCCGCTCTAGTCTCATAGAAGTATCTAGCACTTTCTGCCGATTGCTTCCACCCTGTCTCTGCGATTTCTAACTTTAAATTGCCAAACTGGTTAGCATCATTTAATGCCATATCCCAGTTTTGATGTGAAACTTGGCAAAAGCCGTTATTCTTGCCTAAACCTCCACTAGCAGCTAAGAGTGGCAATAAACCATCACCTAAGCCATTGTCTTTGCGGTCGTCTCTTTTCCAAAATACTAAAGCTCAATCTGTTATCGTATAGGCTCTTTATCCTATACTTCTATACATCTCTGTATAGTTCGGACTACATCTTCACCCTCACCATCACGCATTAGGGTGGGTCGCACTCGTGGACATTTTGCCTGTTCTAGGTTAATTTGTCTAGTCTCTGAACCTTACGCATATCCCTATGCGTCTTGGCTGCTGATTGTCCAATCCTTTTATTTTTTAAACATTCACGCTTGCCGTTGCCAGCTACGTTGTAGTATAAAAGGCTCTAAGGGTTTTCCAGCAATTCACGACCTTTTCATATAGTCATTTTCTGACTATAGTCCCAACTTTTGTAAGGAATATGATTACCAAGGCAAAAACCCAATAACCTTGCTTGCTATCGCCATCATAACCCCCGCCAGATGCGGTATAATTACTAGGCATCATTGCTTCATGTACCATGTTAATTCCTCCATTCAATAAAATATTTAATTTATATTTGCATTTAAAGCCAACCCATGATATAATAAAAATGAGCATGGCAAAAAAAGCCGTGTGGAATAGACTAGCGGTTGAGCTACCTTGGGAAAGTGTACAACCGCTAGTTTTTTAATTTGGATGATGCTCTTTGTAGTATTTCAAAGCTTTTTCGGTCTCATCACCGTGTGTGTGATGTTCTATTTCACGATGCTCTCTGTCGTGGTCATGATGGTGTTTATCATGCTCATCATGTATCGGCAAAAGCTTTTCAATGTTTTCATCTTGATGGAATATGGTTTTGCCAATTGTCTTTATAACTGGAGATAATGCCATAGCTAAACCAGCACCAATCAACATCCCAGTCTCAAAATCTTTCTTTTCCTTATCCATCTAGTGCCACCATCCTTTTCTTAACTGTTTCCCAGCATATATCATCAAAAAAGTTGTAAATATACGAAGTTGTATCTGTGCCATAATCTAGTGCGTAGGTATGCTCATACATATCAATCGCAATCAAAGGATAAGATGATGTAACCATACCCTCATCATGGGCATCTAGCATAATGTTTTGCAGCTTGCCAGTGCGTTGTTCATAACAAGCAATTGCCCACCCTCTAGCAGATTTGGCTGTGGCACAAAAATCTTTCTTCCAGTTTTCAAAACTACCAAAGCACTTTTGGGCTAGTTTTACAAAGTTTTGGCCTATCTCTTTGCCTTTGCCGCCAAGATTGCCGAAAAAAAGCTCATGATGGATAACTCCATTGAGGTTATAGTTTAAATCCTTCTTCAAGCCTCTAAAGTGTGAGTAGTTTTTGTGGGCTTTATCTGTTTTTGGGTTCTTGTCAAGCTCCTGTAGTATCTCATTGGCTTTTTCTACATACCCATGATAAAGCTTTATGTGGTCTTCAAAGGCTTTCTTTGATACGATTTTAGTACTATATTCAAATTTTATAGGCTTTATCATTTCTTGCCTCCAAATAAGTTAAATATTGTCCCCAAAAAGCCCATCTGCTTTACACTAGACAAAGCATAAGGTATTACCTCATCTTTACCTTTGTTCTTTAGCTCTTGATAATGGGGAGTGTTTTGAAGTTTAGACAAATCCCATCCTTGTTGTTGTCCCATTTGTTCCATCATATTCATGACGGCGGCAGGGTCAGCATTTTCCTTGGCATTGGACATTACTTGATGCACAAAGTTCTTTGCATTTTGTGGGAGTTTGCCAGACTTCAACATATGGTTCATAATGCCATTAAGCATATTTTTGTTAATCATATATTAACCCTCCTTTTTGGTTGTTTTAAGAGGCTTTGGTCTTGGTTTAATTTCTTTTGCCTGTAATGGCTCGTTTTTAGCGTTTTCAAGCTTATCTAATACTAATTGCTTAAACTCATCAAAAGAACCCTCTAGCTGGTCAAATCGTGCCATTATCGGGCTTTCTTTCTCGTCATCTTCCGCAATAGCCATAAAATCAACAATCTCTTCATCTTTTTTGCCCCTCTTGTCATAATATTCTTTGATAGTCTTAGGTATCGTTGCATCATGCCAAGCATCTATATACGTGCTTGTTGAGTTGTCAAAAAAGGTTAGCTTTTGTCCACTCATCACAAAGTTGTATGACGTGATATGTGGTGTTATCTCACTCTCATTATTAACTACTATCATGCCTTGTTGGCTAGTCTGCTGAATTTGAGAATTGTTATTTTGGGCATAGTTGCTTTGCATCCTTGCTTCCATGTCCTGTATCTTTCTGTTTAGGCTCTCTACCTCTGCCCTATATGGGTTAGGTGGTTGAGGCGGAACATTTGGCTGCATTGGCGGTGGTGGAAATGGTTGTCCCCATGGTTGAGTGTACATATAAATCACCTCATATTTTTATTGACATTACAAGTCAAGTGTTGTATAATATAGGTGTCGTACATCATAGGGACGACCTCCTTAAAATATTTTTTAGCAAAAGCGTCTCCACGACAATGGGGGCGTTTTTGTTTTTATATCAATATCCAGCTTGTGTTGATGCTCCGCAAGATAAGCACACAAACCCTGTGCCGTCTGGCTTAACTTTATAAGATTTACATTCATCACATAAGATAGGCTTGGGAGGCAGGTTACGCCTTGACTTTTCAGCTTCCTTAAACACTATGCTAGGTGAGCTTTGTGGGTTGCACAATGCGACTGCCTCCTTTCACTTATTCTTAATAGGTTTAATGTTGTGTAGATAGCATACCATGAAAAAGGCATTTAAAAAAGGCATCAAAGTAGTTTTACCCACTTTGATGCCTTTGAAAAAACCTCTATTCATCAGCTTCCATAGCTTTAGTGAGGCGAGATTTTTTATTCTTTGTAGTTTCTAAAGAATTGCCGTATTTGAGAGACAAAGTCTTCTTGTAGCTGCTGGTGTTGTGAGCCTCATAAAGAAAACGTATATCTTCTTCCTTCATGCCTTTTCTTTTGCCCCTTATCATCATTTCTTCAAAAGTTGCGGTTTTGCAGTTGAAGGGAGGTGGTGGAGGCTCGTTTTCTTTCTCGTATTTATATTTCTTCAACTCTTTAAATTCCGCTTGTAGGTCGCCCACATTAGCATTTATCCACAAAACTCCACTAGCAATTATAACTGGTAGAATTGGTTGTTGAAGAAGTGGAGTTAGGAAGTAAAACACATAAACCAAGAAGCCTATGAATACAAAAATAAAGTTGGTCATTAAGACACATTTGAGTTGTGCGTATTTGCCTTTCTCGAAGTGTGCGTGTCCCTTAACATCATATGCCCACTTCCATGTCATAAAGCATAGCATAGACACCACCACGGCATAGAATTGAATGATAGGAATAAAGAAAGCTCCTATAAGCATAGGCAACATAAAGATCGTTTCGCCAATTAGCATATTTATTTTATCAGCTTTGGTCATTATTTACTCCTTTCACAGAAAGCAAAAAGGGGAGTTCCCCCCCCGATTACTATTTTTTTAATGCACGAAAAGGTGCAGTTACAAAGCTACCTAATCTTCCTGCTGCTTGTCCCGCTTTTTCGTTGAGAAACCACCAGCAACCGATACCTTGCCCACTAGCTGACGTAGCTTGCACAAAAATGTTTTGAGCATACCCCATAATATTGTCCACACTCCCGTTGTCTTTAGTAACATTAAACCTAATAAAAACAAATGATAATCTAATCCACCAATAGTCATCCATATAGGACACATCCTAGCCATTAAAGGATATCCACGCCCAATTATGACTAGCCATTGATAAGCAATAATTCCTGCCATCAAAGCAAGCGATAATAACACTTGTTGAAACCAGTTCCGTCGCAACCATTGTAGCCACTTAGGCAATTTGGCTTTCTTGAACATTTGAGATACACCTAATCTATCTTTTAATGCAATTAGTGGCACAGCGAATACAATAACAGTTTCTAAAATATTATACTGCCAAAACGGTGCATCCCATAAAATAAATAACCTCGTTATTGTAGTAAAAATAAATGCCAATACTAAAACTTTAAAATTAGATAGTTTTGTCAACACTCTTAGCTTGACAAAACAACCAAATCCCCAAAAGAAAGCGTTTACCAAGAACCCAACAACCCAAGGCAGTTCGGTATAGACAAATTCTGCCTGAAACCACAAGCCTCCAAACAATCTAACAAAGAAGAAAAACGACATGAACGCAATGTAGCTCAAAAATAGTATCAATAATGTTGTGTGGCTATGTGGTCGTCGTTTTAGCATATCGCAGATGCTCCATTTAAGTGTATTATAGTCAAAGCTATAGCGACAATGGCAACGAGTGCAACTACAGACACAATTGTAACAGTCATTCCCTTTAGACTTTTATCAGTCGTATCTTTACTTCCTCTCATTGCTTCATCAAAGCTTTTGTTTTTGAGCTTACTTTCTTCTTTTATAGTTTCTATAACCTCATTTTTGGTTTGTATGATAGCTTCTTTTTGAGCGATATCCTCAGTTGCTTGTTTAGCCACTTCCATACACACCATGTTATCTAAAGTGGTTTTTGAGGTACAATTTTCATCCTTTTTCAATTTCAACCTCCAAGGTTAAGACTTTCTTAACTCTTTTTTAGCTTCTTGCAAAGCTTTGGGATTATCTAGTCCCTGCAAATGGTCTATGACTACAGCCATAGCGCTAGCAACTCTGTTAAGTTGATCAGCCATATTTTTAAGTTGCTCATTTTCTTGTTCTTTTAGTGCTTGATATATAGTCCACTCTTTTCCAAGACCTTTTAGGCCTGCGTCAAGTGTTTTTACATCATCTTTGAGTGTGCTTAGTTCTGCACCTTGTTTTTTAACATCTGATTTGTGCTTAAATATTGCCCACAAAAAACCTACCGCAAGCACTCCTAGCACAATCAAGTAGTGTATACTGCCTAAAAACTCGTACATCTATACCACGTCCTAACGATAAAATCTATGTGTTCCACGCTCTAGCACTTGCTGAAGGTTATTCTGATGCCACGACCCATCAGCCCCTGTTATTGTCCTAAAAAACAAAGCTCCACGTGCTAAATCAACTCCGTTAGCGTGCATATATAACGCTGCAAGCACATTATTCTTCAACTCATCTGATGGTGTAGCTCTATCAAAACTACCATCAATTATAGGGGAGAATTGAACATTTGGGACTGTTTGGGTTATCACGCCTGTAATGCAACTCGGGAAGCGGTAGTCTTTAACTCGGTTCATTATCACGTGGACTACCAACATTTGCCCATAGTTATCTTCACCCCTAGCCTCTGCCCATACAATACGGAATAGGTGGCCTAGCTCTTCATTAGTGGCAAGTTGTTTGGTTGTGTCTGTTGTTTCATATTTTGCAATGTCCATAGCGTGGTATTCAACCTCATTTTCTGCCGCTACGGTGCCAGCATAAAACCTTGAATATTCGGTGTTTATTGCTATAAAATGGTCAATTTCTGCCACATCGGGTGCCGCCTCTGCCACGCTTGTGTCATCTTCTATATAATCTTGTTGCGGAAGCCTCACAATTGCATATATCCACAATGTTAATATGGCAAGTAGTGCAATTATTGCACCTATTCGTTGTTGATTGGTTAGCTTGCTGAAGATAATCACCCCCATTTACCTAACTATACTACATTTTGGGGCGTTTGTCAAGGTGGAAAAAAATAAAACAGAACTATCCCTTGACACGTTGCATCAAGCACGATATACTAAGTTTTGCATCATAAAGGCACACATTCACCAACTCTTGAAAAGTGGCGAGAGGAGGTGAGAAGATGCCGAATAAATGCAAGCCTGCACCGAAGGTTAGAAGGACTGGGAGAGTTTTATCCACAAGCAAATCCCAGCGTGCGAAGTCTGAGGCGGCTAAGAAATTAGCCAATCACAGATGGTCTAACCACAGGTAAATCGAAAAGGTCAAGGGTGTCAGCCCTTGGCTTTTTCTTTAAAGTATGTTAATATATAAAAGAGAGTGCTAGACAATCTCACAATCCTTTTTGACGTTGTTTCCTAAAATGGGCGGGAAACTTCCCAAGAAAGGAGTGAGTGGCATGGCAAAGCGTAAAAAGACGGTTACTGTAGTCAAGCACAAACGCCGTCCACCTCGTCGTGGCTAATTTGGCACTCTTGAAACCCAGCATTAATTGTTGGGTTTCTTTTTATGTCTAGCACTCTATTTTAACGATACTGTCTTAAAAAATGTTTTTAACAAATCTTCCGCAAGCGGAATATATTTCTCGTCAAGTGTCGCAAGTGTTCTTGAAATCATAGACACGTCAGACACAGATGTTTTGCCCATCAGCACAAAGTCTGCTGATACTCCCAACCCTTCGCATAACTTGTAAAGTGTTTCTGCTGACACACCCTTAACCCCTCGCTCTATCTCTGAAAGAAATTGTGGGGATATACTAACATAGTTACACAAGCCCTCTCTTGTTATGCCTAAATACTCACGCTGCGTCCTCACTCTTGCCCCTATTTGCTTGTTTAAATCTGTCATATGCTAACCTCTTTTTAGCATTAGTCTATCCTATGCTGTTGGCTAAATAAACAAGCTATAGCACTTGACAAAGACGTGCTTATGGCTTATACTGGGGCTATATTGTATCGAAAGGGGGTGAAAAATATGGCAAAACGCAAAGGGTCAAATACAGGAATACCTGGTCTGTCGTTTTCATGGAAACGAGCAGTTGGTGTAACGGTTGCAAAGCGTAAAATCTCAAAAGCTACGGGCATACCTACAACTAAGAGTGGTAGGCAAAGGAAGGTCGGAAAATGGCTAGGTATTAAGTAGCCTTATTGTGTATGGCTTTCTGTTTGCCCACCATGCCTAGCTATGGTATAATTTAGCTAGAAAGGGGGTGAGATTGTGTTAAGCAATGAACAACGTGCACATGATTTAGCTATTCTTGTAGTTCAAGTACAGTTGGATACTCGCTTTATGCGTAGCTCTGCCAGTAAGTCTGGTGAAAGCGATGACAAAAAGCTAGTAGTTAAACCAGACGAATTGTACTTTGAAGCGTACGAATTAGCTTTGAGTGCTATTAACAAGCGTTTTACCAACTAATTTTCCATCAATTTCAATCACAACATCCGTAACTTCTTTTTTAACTCCAAGCCGCTCTTGCACCGCTAATGCAAGAGCGGCTATTTCTTTTGGCTCACCTTTGATTGTAACTTCCATTTCGTTATCTCCTTATCTTAATATACTCTGCCTAAGCACAAGCTCAAACATATCATTCTCACGATTATTCCACCTAAAGCAAAACTCATCAACATACCTTTGCAGATATTTCACAGACACATGATGATAAATGCCATAGACAGCACGTTTTAATATTGCCCAAAAACTTTCTACGTTGTTTGTGTGAATATTGCCATCAGAAAATGCTTGTGTGTGGTCTATTCTCAAATGTATAAAGTTGTTTTTTGTTAGAGGGTCGTATCCTCTAAACTCATCCGTCATTACGATGTTGTTGTTTTCTTGCTTTGATACTGTGTTTAGTATCTCGATAAGTTGTTTTGCTGTTAGCCTTTGTCCTTTCTTATTAGGTGGGGCTACTTTAGCAAAGACTTGCTTATTTTCTCTATCAACAACTCCAACGACTGGTGTTTTCTTTGTTCCTCTTCCACGCTTTGGGGGTGTTATGTCATCGTCATCATCCTTTCCATCTTTCTTTCTAGGCTTGCCCCCTACATATGTTTCGTCAATCTCAACAATGGTGTTAAAGAACTCTTTTTGTTCCGCATTGCCCATTGCAAGCCTGATTTGTTGCAACATACGCCATGCAGTTTTATATGTTACTCCTATCTCTCTTTGTAGCTGCAGGCCAGATATGCCCTTCTTGCCGTTTAGAAATAGGTGTATTGCATAAAACCATTTGCGTAAGTCTGTAGATGATTTTTCAAAGATTGTATTTTTAAATGGTGAAAAACTGTTTTTGCAGTTATTGCAATGAAATATTTTTATGCTTTCACTACGCATATAAACTTTACTTGAGCCGCAATGATTACAGCATACACCATTAGGGTAACGAATAGTTAAAAAATGCTCTACTATCTTCTTCTCTGTTGGGAATTTCTCCATTAGTTGTATGAATGTCATAATAGCATACCTCCGAATGTTTGATATGTCTATTATAGCAGATTATTTGCAACGTGTCAAGGGATAGTTCTGAAAATAATTAACAAAATTGCAGAATGGGCAATATCTCATAAAGTTACAATCACAGAACGAGGAAAAGATAATAATTCGTGCGTAATATTTGATTGGAATGTCATTGATGGAGTTTATAGACAATACTTGTTAAGTAAAAGGTGATAAACTAGGGGCTTAATGCCCCTTTTTTATTGCACAATCCCCAAACTAACCCGCAAAGCCTCATCAACCTTAGCCATCAATTCATCACTAACTCGCCCTTGTTTGTCTCTTAACCGCTCTTTACTTATGGTTTTAATCTGTTCAAGACAAGCCTTAGAGCCATACCACAACCCCCCTGAACCCTGTAAGTCTACATGGGTAGGCAAGGGAGTTTTTGGCTGGCTTGTTATGCAAGCTACTATGATTGTTGGGCTATATTTGTTGCCTATATCGTTTTGAATAATCAAAAATGGACGTGTGCCACCTTGTTCAGACGCTATACCAAAACCTATATCAGCATAGAATATATCGCCTCGTTTAACATTAATCATCAGAAATAACCCTATTAGTCAGCAACATACCCTCTTCACGTCTCATTAAGC
>Ga0131853_10012907_pt1 | contig 15307 bp, 9 predicted proteins | sample TergutLab28metaG_FD_92764 | JGI IMG/M metagenome (GOLD analysis project Ga0131853, IMG submission 92764) | Labiotermes labralis P1 segment gut microbial communities from Petit-Saut dam, French Guiana - Lab288 P1 (version 2) (version 2) | ecosystem: Host-associated > Arthropoda: Insects >...
AACGAGCCGCTCCTTTTGAAGGTACGTTTGAGGTATTCAACCTTCAGGGAACGTCCACTCTAGGATGGGGTATAAAATACGTTGCTTCGTGGTTGTGCATCGGTGTGTTCTTTTGGAGTAAATAAACCAAACTCTAATGTAGTTACAGATACTGAAAGCCTTACGCTGTATACAAGAGGAGGTGCACTGCCTTGCTGGAACAGCATATATGACCCACTTTTTCCCAAAATGTCTCCAGCATATTGAGGTACACTAAAGATACGGAGTGCCTTCGGCAAAGTAAGCCCTAAATCTTCTTGATTTTGATAAAATACAAAATAAATTGAATTGGGATTGTCTGTCTTTTACCCTGAATTGCCACATGCGGATTTTTACTTCTCTAGACTGTGACGATGTGCTGGTTAACGTTTCCGGACGGATAGAATGTGGCTTCATTACCAAACAAAACTTAAATTTTAGCTGTAAAAATTTCGTCTTCTGTAAATTTTAAACGAAAGTCCCCCCAAAATTTATAGCAAACTTATACTATTGGTGTGTTACATGTTTTAAAATTGGTATTTGTAAATAATAATAGCAAATTACTTCGCAAAATAGTGTGCTTTCTCGATTGTGCATATATGCTTAATTGTCGGGCAGTTTTTCTTGTTGATTTCTTAAAATTCGAACAAAAGCCGTTCGAACATCATTCATGTTAGCTTTTGTGACTGGTCGTGCAGCATGCAGTGGGGAAGGGAAGAGAACCGCCCACCGCCCACCGCCCACCGCCCACTGCCCACTGCCCTTCCCTTCGCCACTGCATGCTGCGCCATCGAAATATTGAGGCCACTTTGTATAGATACGTTTTTAGCCCAGACAATAAAAACCTCATTTTACCACAAAACGAAACTTTTTCCTGGGGGATTCCCCCACCCCCCCCCCCCCAAAAAAAGACAAATTTTTCCTACGAAAAGTTATTAATTCTGTACACACAGATTTCGACTGTCAGAACCTTAACACTCTTGACTTTCTTGAGACGCCTTTTTTTTCGCAACTCTGACATTAGGGCCACTAGTGGCAGTATTTTGAAATTTAAGGGGCGCGATTTAAAATCTTTATCAAATTATCTGTGTGAAAACTTATAATATTTTATTCAATTGTCTTTCATTTCATAAAAACCATTACATTATCATCGCTGGTATCTCATACTTTGGCTGTGTTCTTAGATCTGTCACGCTCTGACAACTTAAATATTTGGAATTGTATAAGAAAATTTTATTTTGCACCGTCAAATTAAGCAAGGCACGCCTCATGCGTATATATTTTGGACGTTTACGATCTCCGAATTATTGATCGTACTTGATATGTACGAGGACTCGGGATTCGGTTGCAGTTCCTTCTTCAGAAAATTGATTGTTATTACACTAAGAAGTTTTACTACTTTTCAGTTTTAGTATGTGCAATAATGGAGGGCTGACAACCTTGCTACCTTCATGTACCAGTTGTCTATAAATCCTGGGAAACTCAACCTTCTGGAGCCATAAAGCCCTCTTAAGTTCTACATAGGATTAACTTTAGCGTACGTACGTGTCATATTCCCGGGGGCAGAGGGGCCGGAATGTGGCTTTGGCCATCCACCCCATCTAGCGCCGAAGTTAAAGAAAGAGCAGAGGTATACCTCTACTCCCCTTCTGGACCTTCACGGACTGTTGTAAGGTTAAATTTGAATTCAGTTTACATTTAACGTAATATTACAATATTCTAACACGTTTCTGCCAGGAAATTTCAAAGAATCAACAAGATACTGAAGTAGTGTCAAGACTAAACCTCTCGTTTATCAAATATAGTCCCGTCTCAGACAGCGGCATATGTCCAATAGAAAAGACAACTGTTTGTAGCCGTCGGCACAGACTTTACAATTTGTAAAGAAATGCACTGTAAATTCAGGATATTTTTCTGCTGTTTTCATGTCAGAAACGTGGGGTTATGTTACCATAACTGACTGCCCTGTATCCGTAACAGAGCAACGGTTAAAAATTATTCGTTATTAAGTATATAGTCGTGTATCAAACGGAATAGCCAGAATTTCTCACGGGAGCCTGTCTCAGTAATTTCTATTAAATGTGTTTTCATGGAGTTAAGAACTCACAATGGTTCATCCATGATAGAAAGGACCCCGTGACAAAGTTAAGTTTGACATGTAATAACAATTGTCTTCGGGACATGCGGCAGAAGGGGAAGAATCCCTCACACAAGGTACGGAGGCCTGCTGGTGTTTGAAATCTAAATTCAGCTCCTGGGGGATAAAGCACTGTGTATGAATATCTTAGAGGGAGAGGGACGTCACGGGTGTTAAAACACATTTTATAAATTATTCGTGTTCCAGAAGTCCACGAAATCTTGTTTCGTCAATATGTGATATAGACAGGTCAGAAACAATTTAACACAGAACAGCAGGGGTCAGACAATACTCGTATTCCTGTTAGTATTGTAAAGTGACAATGAGAATCAAAGCTTATTAAAAATTCAAACACGTGAAAATTTCAATGCATGAAATTTTTATAAAAATAATATGGCTGCCTTTGAAACTTACAGGCTTCTTACTTTATACTGCCAATTGGACGTGTTCAATAAAAGCTTTACAATCTTTCACGCCAGTTGCATTAAAAGCCGAATGTAGTAGAATATGTGAATTGTGTTCAATTCAACCCAGTTATAAATCAAGTTACTTTCCTTGGACGTGCCAAATTTGGAAACTAACTGAACATTGGCATCTTATTAAACTTGGGCAGCATGGCACTAAATGTCATGATCGTCTTTCGGTTGTAAAAGAACTCGAGACTGATGGCCCTTTCCAGAGATGGTTCGTTCGTCTATTGAGCACCGAGCTTGCATGCAGATAACGCATTAGACACTAACCAATACAGTCTTTGGTACTAAAATTCTCCTGAAACTGCAAATAAATATTTTCGACTTCCTTATGTATTTGATCCTTAAAAATTGTTATTACCACCTATACTATAATAGCCCTCAATTATAAATTCTACACAAAGAAACAAATAGACGCGAGTTCCTAAGGCGTCCGCCGCGATGTGAGCACAGCTTGACCCGAAACCCCAATGAACAACTGCCAATGTACACTGCGTAAGAACACAGAATAGTGAAGGTCTCAAGGCAATATACGTTTTTATCAGACATACATTAAATATAAAGAATACTATCCTCTGTTGGGGACGGCGGTAGCACAGTGGTTAAGGCGCTGTGCTACAAATCGGAAGGTCGCTGGTTCGATCCCAGCTGGTGTCATTGGCATTTTTCATTGACATAAAATCATTCCGATCGCATTATGGCCCTGGGGTCGACTCAGCCTCTAACAGAAATGAGTACCAGGAACATTTCCTGGGGGTAAAGGCGGCCGGTGCGTAAGGCTGACAACCCTACCACCATCCTGTGCCATTGTCATGAAATATGGGAACCTTAACTTCCTGGAACCCTCTGGGCTACCCCAGGTCTGTAACGGGATTGCATCACCCTCACTATCCTCTGTTAAGTCACGCAATGCTATTTTTAGATGTGTACTTGCGATTTGGAAGATCCTCTTTCTAGCAGAAGGAGGCAACAGTTGTCTCCGAAGCGTTGCTACACATCTTACGAGACTTTCTCCAGCCAAAGCGGCTAATGATTGTTGTTACCGCTCTGAGAAACGCCAAATGTCACAGGCCTGCGCAATAATTAACTCTGTTCAATTACAAAATAAGGTGGTGCTAAAAAATTAGAAAATTAATGATAATGCATAATAATGGAAGGTGTTTTCTTATCTGTAGTTTCAGATACTAAGGTAAATAGTACATGTCAGCGTAGGTTTTATAGGACCTATCCGTTTTCTGAAGCAAAGGCCCTTATGTTGCCTGTACTGCAGAATGTACTGCATCCAGTCACATGACAATGTCTCATGTATAATTGCATTACAACGTTATTGCATTTCGTTATGTCCTAATCACTTCTCGTACTTTCTGTTTCGTACAACTTGATTACGTATTTCTCCAATATGTGTGTCTTAAAAGTGTATTAGAATAATACAACAAAAATACTAGAAAATAAAGTTATTATTGCCATTACATTTATGTGGAATGTTTAAAATTTACAACATGTGACAAAAATACGATACATTTGTATTAAATCTGTAACTCATTGACTAATATATAATGTCTATATGGCAAAACTTGTAGTATATTGCCAGGGGCCAACAAGTACGTAACTACGGAACGTTCAGAGTCTTTAAACATTTCTAGAATGTTTTCTAACATAAATGCCGAATAGACATATTACTAAAAACGTTATAAATAATCGAATAATAGACGCCTCGGAGCTGAATACTGCTATGGAGTGGCTTCTCTCGAATTTAACTTTTCTTGAATATGTAGACAAACAACGTCTGCCATAAGACACACATATACACACAATTTTATCATAAACTTCATAAATATATAGTGACGTATACAGTTGCATATATACATATATATAACATTATACTTAATTCCAAAAAACAGAAAATTGATATGAAAAATAGCATTAGTTACTGGCTAAGAAATATCCTTATGTGTCGTAATATTTCTCAGTGTATGTGTACATGTTGGAACTTTGCAGTTGACACTATTCAATATGTGTAAAGCATGAAAGATTTTTTTTTACAGGAACAGCTGTGTGTAACTAATAAATAAATGGATAATACTGGACAAAGGAATTTTTACTGCATCTCTAGAAATATTTTGATGGCATGCATTAGCATTGTTTTTAAAGTGCCATATGTGAGTGTAAGTGACTTTTTTAAAGAGGTGGAATTTACTGCAAAAGTGAGCGCAGAAAACCCTATTTTAAAACAGTTCGTTCGACAAACTCATCTACAAAGTATAGGCCTATTGTGTGCTCTAACTATAAATAACTTAAACACAATAATGATATATTAGTGTATTTGGAACGAAGTTTAGTCATTTTGTGTTGGTTCAAGCTGAAACAAAGAAACATTTATTCGGTTATAAAACTAATGTAATAAAGATAAGGAAAAGATTGTGACTACATCTTAAAGACTCATTTTTAATTATGCCAAATAAATGCAGTGAACTATTAATAACAAACCACAAAAAATGGTTGTGTGTTTTCCATCCCAGTTCGTTTAAAGTAGCAACTATTTAATTTGGACTTGATCTGTGCATATATATGTATATATATGTATATATATGTATATATATGTATATATATATGTATATATAAATTGAGATATATTTAGTCTATTTGATGTTACTTGAAACTAATTTAATTCAAGGCTATTGTATAATCAGCATATTACATCTGATTGCTCTAAGTGCTAATAACACGCAGGAATATCTTCATCTAATATGACATGTTTCTTTTGGATCTCTTTTGAAAAGTTCTTATTTGTTGCACTCACAGTTCATTAAAGAGTCTTGAATTAATGTATGCAAGAAGACATTAAATAGGGTAGTTACAACAAGACTACTCTATTATATTTATTTATTCTCTTTACATTAAAAGAAGAAGGGCAGAAAATCGTTGTTAGTAGTTATGCTGAATCTAATATGACTGTACTCTACAGTTGGTAACGTCAAGGAATGGTATTTAATTAAAACAGCTCTAAAATATCCATTTCGATCATGACTCAACAGTTACGTAAACTCTGAAGAGGAAGATGAAACTTCCTCATAACAAGACAGGCAATGCACGTATAACGTAACATTAAGGTGCGTTCGCTTAACCAATTTTGCCGTGGAAAAGCAATAAGTATTACATATTCTGAATGTGTAGCTTCATTTATCCAGTACGCAAAGCGCATGAGCCATAATATATTTTCATCTGTGGCCTGTCCGACTGTGCGAAGCTCTTCCACATAATCTGTGGTCTGTCCGGCTATGCGATGCTCTTCCACATCATCTGTGGCCTGTCCGGCTGTGCGACGCTCTTCCACATCATCTGTGGTCTGTCCGGCTGTGCGACGCTCTTCCACATCATCTGTGGCCTGTCCGGCTGTGCGACGCTCTCCCACATCATTTGTGGTCTGTCCGGCTGTGCGACGCTCTTCCACATCATCTGTGGTCTGTCCGGCTGTGCGACGCTCTTCCACATCATCTGTGGTCTGTCCGGCTGTGCGACGCTCTTCCATATCATCTCCTAAAAAACACGATTTGGGGGGGGGGGGAAGTTTATTAAACATAAAATGTGTTTTGACTTTCTATACAAATTTTGTCAGAAACGTTTCTCATTGTAACAAGAACTCAGTTACATACTATCATAAATGTACATAAGTCTTCGTGTAAATACCCATTATTCTTGTCAGATTTTAATATAAGTTGAATTTTTCGGAAGATTTTAAAAAATCTTCAAATACAAAATTTCATAAAAATCCTTCCTCTGGGATCTGAATTGTTCCATGTGGATGGACAGACAGACAGACGGATAGACATGACGAAGCTAACGGTCGCCTCTCGCAGTTCTGTGAAAGGCGCCTAAAATTTAAGAACGCACTACCTTTAGAAGCAATTTCGTCACAGAATTCAAGCCAAAGTTGGCATCGTTCACAGAATTTCTGTTTTAATTTTAATTATACGAATACATTTTGAGTAAATGTTTTTTGTTCATATCAAAAGAAAATAGGATACACAGTTGTGTGATGGGTAAGGTCTTTCTACTCACTTAATGGCCTTACACGTTTATAAAATTGCCAGTGTTTTGTAATATAATATAAAAACAAAGGGTCACTTTAGTAAGTTCTTTCCCCTTCTAGAAGGATTTTGCATTAAGCTCAATAATCACTGTTACTAGACTTCCTTTCTTCCCCATTTGTGGGGTGGAATGATGAGGGTTGTAAACCACCCTCTTCCAGCACGGTCTCATCCCCCTTTACAGAGCTAATATATATTGGTTCCATATCCGCCCCTGTGTCCCTCAACATGGCCTGGGCTTAGCGAGATAAATACCAAGAAGGGTGGGAGTCCATGTAATAAACTAAGTTATATTTGAACTCTGAACCCTTGTGGTAGAAGAAACAGGGATAGGGGTTACCCTAAATGTCTTGTATGTTGTCTGTTGAAGTTGGTGAGTGTGTGTTTAGTTCTGGAGTTTATGTTGAGTGGAGTGTTTGAAACTTCATTGTTGGTTCTAAAGTACACTTGGAAAAAGCAGAAAGTCTCCAAAACGAGCATTATTATTCCAGTACTCCTTGTTTTTATAGAGCAAGACCCCAAAATAAAATAAAAAAATCTTATGAGATGAACAAATAAGATCGCACAGAAACTAGCAAATATCTTTCCATCAAATGCCATAAGATAGAATAATATAAAGAGCAGACTAGATGCAACAATGGTAATTTTATTAACAATTTCAATTAACTCAACATGTTTCGTGCGATAATTTCGCCCGTCCTCAGGAGTACTAGTAGGCTACAATGAGGCCCAGTTCATTTGCGTCAGTTTTCTTGGTGTATAATTTCAGGTTCCGGGCTATGTGTTATAACTATGTTTCTTTCAGACCTGCATTTTTACCGACATGAATTTTATTGCCACAAAGTTACACCGCAGTACTGCAGGAACGCCATAATTGGAGTGGTTTAAACACAACATATTCTGCACCGTTAGCGTGAACTACAAATTGTTATTTTCATCGAGTTTCTTCAAACTGTGTTATCCACAATAAGACCTAAAATGACACATTCGGCGAAGTAATACACAGAATTTACGAAAATTATCTTTACTTTCGTTGTACCACAAAAATTACCAGTACACAATCAAACTTAATCCATTTTACGTCTATGAGACGAACAGAGGAACTTCCTCGTAACCAATGAATACTCTATAATATTAAAGCACATTTATTTTGCCAATTTCACCCAAATCGGATAAAAATGTGGGAAGTTGTGATAGAGATTTTTTGACAATCCTATGTAAAATATATCCTCCACTAAGACGAGTTTTCGGAACTCGCAGTCACTCAATTAATATTTATTGACTTCTTCCGTACCGAATTATATTGAAATCGGAAGGAAAATGCAAAAAATTGAAAGAGATTCCAGGTACGATCTTACGAATATTATGGCTTTCACCGTACCAACTTCTACAACAATTACAATTGGTACTACTCAGGGACGTTTTGTGGAGATTTGCTATACCGTATATCAAGCAAGTCTGTCAGTAAATAAGGGGAATATGGATCGTAATTAATTTACTCCATTAAATGAAGGAGGACTTAGTGAGCTGATTTTCGGGAAATTAAGGCTTGCTCGAAAATTCGGTATGAAGAATTCCTGTATGAATATTATAAAAATGTGTCTTAGAAATAGTTTCTCTTGTCAGGTCTCAGAGAGAAGGACAGACGGGCGGACGGAAAAAGGACGCCTTTCTCAAATAAATCTTTCTCTTGGCTTCAAAAAAACCTCTAAACCTCACGTAAGTATTGAATATAACCTTCACCTGGCAAGGGTTCACAATCTTTGTTTTGACATTACGCAATCTCAGATTTATTGCCACATTTTTCAAATCCCTAGAAAAATATGAGACATTACATATATATATGTGTGTGTGTGTTTGTTTGTGTGTGTGTGTGTGTTTGTGTGTGTGTGTGCGCGCTTTACTTAGCACGGCTTTTGTTCATACAGATCGAAATGAAGAAAGACAATTTCTCAGTAAGACACAGGTCAAATGGAATAGACAGAATGATAGCTGGTAAAATGGATGTTATGGGCGAAAAAAGTACATATTTCAAGTAAACTGTGTGGGCAAACGTGATGTAGGGGAAATGGGTTTAAATGAAACAAACAAATAATCCCTCACCCCAGCATATATTGTAACAATAGAAAGAGCTACATATTTCGAGTACGTTAGTAGCCATCATCGGGTGTACAGAAGAAAATGAATATTGTGGACTTACAACTGCAAAAACGTAATAAGAGATTTCTGAAGTTGTATGTCAAAACCTTGTGTTTTCGTCTGTTCAGCCCGACAATGGCTATTAATGTAGCCGAAACATACAGCTGGTGTTATTGTTACAATGTATGTTGTGTTGACCGATCATACATGTTTGTTTTGTTTGTAAACACAAGGGACGAATCATCTTAAAATTTATTTAAGTAAATTGTCTGGTTACAGACAACATGCTAAATTCTAGCTCAAATTACAAATCCGTTCAACTATTTTAGTCCTTCACGCAGCAAGTTTGGTTCTCATTTCAAACATAATTTTAGCCTTATGTATACAGACGATTATGCACAAGGTATCGTATTCTCACACTAAGCTCATGATACCTATTTCACTTACTTTATAGTTTCTCCAATACACGCAGAAGAAAATGTGTGCCAAAGCTTGAAACTATTTTGAATTTTCAACACAATTATGGCCTTACACTAAAAAGTAAAGAAAGCTATCTAATTATGCTACATGTTGCATCACTCTATGTGACTATCGTGCTAAAACTGAGGGTAAATTTGCCCCTGTCCGTAACATGATGGCACATAGGGGAAGTAGCTGCATAGCTCCACTCATTCTTAATCTCCACGTTAGATGCAGATGAGTGGTCAATATCACGCCGGTCCCTTTACCTCAGTCAATGAACCTAGCTTTCAATTGAATGGAAGGCTGCACAAGCTCCAGAGACGGTCTGGATAGTTTGCAGAAGAGAAAAATCTCTCTCTCATGCCGCGATTTCAAAGTTGGACCATTGAACCTTTAGTGTAGTCGCAAAAATGAGTAAGCTCTTCTAGAGTCATGTGGCCCCACTGTTGCAAAACTATGGCTAGTCACTTCTGGTTATGATTACATTAATTGAGCTCAAATCACTTATTGCTGAGGTGAATATTTAAATAGCTACATTCAGTGAGGTTGAGATGCAATATTTAAACATACGTCCACACGAAGCATAATTTAGAAACACACAAGTTACTGTAATATTAAGAGGGGGGTTAGTGAAAATGTAATTCTACCGTGTTGTTATAGAGTGCTGAATGGTAAACAGTTACTGATGTTTTTAAGGGTTGCCTGTTTGCTTGTCAATATGGCGTAATATAGTAGAAAATTTAAAATAAGCAAAATAAACCAAATAAATAAAAAAAAATCTGAAGGCGAAACATAAACTCGTCTTGAATTTTTCCTCAAACCGAAAATTCCTTTTCTTGTTTGTCAGATAATTTGTAACGTATATTGGCATTAAAAACATCATTCATTGTCTTAAAGCTAAAAACCTCCAGAAGTACAAAGGGCTGTCCGACATTTAAATGTCTTGTTTCTACGCGTGATTAATTTTTAAGAATATTTCTTTGGAAAAACAGAAAAGACCTACCTATAAACTGTAACTTTTCGACAGGAAATTGTAAAATATTGGGTTATTTCCTCGACACAACTCAAATTTGTAACCTAACATTTAATTGTCTGACAGTTACTGCAATATAAATGATGTCGAATTAAAGATCTGAATCTGCCACTAAAATACATTTAATGCCGTATCTATAGCAATTCAATGCGCCCAAAAAAAATAATGACAAACATGTATCTTTCTGATAGGAAAATATGGATCATGGTGTTTACTGGTATGACGTCAGCCTTGAAAGGAAAAAAATAATTCATCAATTTCATGGGTCAGTGTTTAGGGCTCTGGAATCAATCTTTATGTACAGTTTCAGTCTAAACCCAACCCATCTATTAGGCCATTTATTTATCTCCGTTGCGTGCCATTGAACACACGATATTTTGTCACTTGGGTGACATAAATAACTACAGCAGCCCCGCCCGCAAAAGCCATAATCTGCCTCTCTGTCTGCTTAGAACAAAAGTGACACATAAAGTAATTTTTTGTACCTATTATGTGGTATTAAGTAAAGTATGTGTTATAGTTTTGCGTTTTGTTATATATGGGTGTGAAACTTGGTCTCTTGTTTTAAAGGAAATTACTTAGATCGAGGCGGTTGGAGACTACAGTGCTGAGCAAGTTATTTGGACCTATGAGAGAGGTTGTAATGGAATATTAGGGGAACTGTACAATGAGTAGGATCAAAACGTGTGCTGTAGATTGCGGCAGATATTATTAGAATAATGAAATGAAGGAAGATAAATCAGACTGGGCGAATATTACGTAGGGGGGACAGACAAATACAAAAAATATTCTGGTAAAAGAACCCGAGGGAAAGAGGTCACTTTGAAGGTCTAGGCGTGAATAAGAAGATAATATTAAAAATTGCCTTAAAGGAGTAGGTTGGGAAGCCTTTGACTGGATAATTTTGGCTCAGTTTAGGGAAATGTGGAGGGCTTTTTTGAACAGTGTAATGAACTTCTTGGTTCCTTAAAATGCGGGGTATTTCTTATCTATATGAACTTTTCAAGAAAGACTGTGCTACGTAGATTAGTTCAGTAGATGAATATACGATATGCTCTTGGTAAACATCCACATGTACAAACTTTTAATATACTTTGTGTTACGCTTATTTCCATTTATGTTTCGTCTTTAGTATAAAATATGGTAGGCTATACGCGGTTGATTGAAGTACTGCGCCACAAGACGAGAGGTTTTGGGTTTGATTCCCGGCAGAGTGTTTGGAAAATTTTTAAGTGACCTTTTCTTTCTGTCCGGATTTACTGAACCTCCAACAGTATATAAAATGCTGAATGTCACGTTAAGGAAGAAATCCCAACATTCCATCCCTCCAGATTCTTCGTGACTTTTTACTTTTCCTTCTACCTTGTCTATAAAATATATTTGGTAATTTTGCAAACAGATTTTTATCAAAACTCTATATATCAAGTACCCTTTCGCAACGTCTAGAACTTAGATTTGAAAGTGACAATAAAATAAAACACTCTAATTCTGGAATATTTACTATTTTAAAAATGGAAGTAAAATTAAAACTTAGTTTAATAACAAATCTTAGAGATGTAGAAAATATTACTGAAATAAATGCAGCCAGTCCTATAATATCCCTGTATCGGTATATAGTCCTATTTTTTGAAACAAGGCCGCAATATTGTCTTAAGGATTGACGACTCACATGAGTTTTTAACTCTTAAGAATATGGGTGAATTTGTAGCCTACCACGATGTTCCATAAAGGAGCAAACCGTGACGAACTCTTGAAATTGACGGTGGAACAATCATTTTTGACTAGCTGAAAGGCAAACTGTAGTCTATCGTATTATATCACGAAATCAATTAGGTTGTGTGGCGGAACTGGGTCTTTTTATTTTTTTTACTCTTACTTAGACACTAGAAACTGATCACTCGTCCAGAGGAGTCCTACTGACTGTGTTGCGTCGCTGTATATGACTAGAAACCTACAATAATGAGGAGGTCCTGGCCCACTGGAGGCTGTCGTGCCTGAAGCAAGCAAGCAAAGCAAACAAACAAAACAAACTTAGACGCTAGGACGTAGCTAAATTATCATCAACACAGGAAAGTTGAGGTTAGATTTTGTTACTCTTGAGAGCTGCACAATCTGATTGAAGCTTCAGTCTGCAGGCTGTGGACTTAGTCACATTTTTGGTAAAGAAAAAATTGGATAACAGGTCATGCTTACGTCATAACATAATCAGTATTGCAATTACAAAATAAGCAATGTATTTTGAGCACGGAAGGGATATAAATTTGTAGGATATATATCTGATCTGTTTGACATGTACACAACCATAATGATATTTATGAAATTAAACCCTCTGAGAAACACATTTTCTAACATAAAATATTGGCTGATCTCAGCACACATCTTGAGACATGTCAACGAGAAATATAAATCCCACAGCTCTGACATTTTCAGACAGTTCTGACCCAACCACACGCTAATTTTAACAGAAATGTTCACAGCCAAGATAAACGTGTAACACACTAGTCTGATATCAGTTGCTACTTGGCACGTGTGCTTCAAAGCTGGGCTCTTTTAAATATGAAATACAAAGGAATAAGTCACAGGGCACGAATTTTATCTTCTTCTTCTTCTTCTTCTTCTTCTTCAGGCACTGAACTTCCTGTAGTGGTTGAAAGTTATGGCCTTCTCAACGAAATCTTTCCATTTCCCTCTATCCTGAACACAGTTTATCCAATTTTTAACCTTCAATTGACAAATGTCCTGTTTGACATTATCCTCCCATCGGTACTTGGGTCTTCCTTGTGATCTTTTGGTAAGAGGATTCCATTTAAATATCTTCTTGACTGTTCTGGTATCTGGCATTCTCTCTACATGACCAAACTAGCTTAGTCTTTGAGCTTTAATATAATTGACCCTATTTTTATGTTTTATCAGTTTATCTAAACACGAATTTTATGGGAGTGTTAAAAACATGATGTGAAATTAAAAACAATAGCCTGAATTCTTCAGTTAACATGTAACATTACTTGTATAATATAAACATAACAACAGTATATACTAAAAATATTATACTTAATAATTTTACTTAAAAAATCCAAACTTTGGGCTAGCCGCCATCATTAGGGGTATCATAACATGGAAGAAGTTTATCGATCAAAACTTCAGATAAAGTAGAACTTAAAAAGTATAGAAAGTTGTAAAATACGTACCAGTCTCATACCAAAGTCATGTATGTACTTAGTTTTATTAAATGTACGTTTACGGTTATAGTATGTCACAAATTATTTTGTATTTTCTTCGTACGAAATGGAGGGACACCCCAACTCTATGTTTTGTTAATATCAGCAATCTTTATGTAATTTTTCTTGACATTCTCAGATGTTTGAGCATTTCCTAACTGATATCTGACGGTATTAAACATGACGCATGTAGAAAGCAGTCTGAGGGCAAAACACCAAGTAGAATCACCTTAAAAATATGCCATATTTCTACTTGCAAAATACCGAAATAAACGGGATGTGCAAGAAGTGGTGGTGGCCTAATTTGACGTAACGCACGTGCAAAACACTGAGTAACTCTGGATGCCGAGTAAAGCTTCAAGTTGAGCCTGGTACGTCTACCGCCATGCTGAGTGACGAGTGTTCCTTTTTGTTCCCATAACCCCAGTCCTGTAATTTGCGTTAATTGACCCACATTATACTATTGTTAAAGGTAAAGGTGTTTCTGTGTAAGTCGTGAAGACGTAAGGGGAAATCAGAGGCAACGTGCCACTCATTCTTAATCTTGACAGTAGATAGAGATAATCTCTGCGCCCCGATTGCTGTTAATCCCGAGGAATGAGCCCATGGCATCGACTGAGTAGGAGCATGGTAGACATACTGCCCTTACTATCTTTATTTTGTAGAAATGAATATCACAAGAGATAAAGAAGGTAGAAGGTAAAGCGATCCCGTTACAGGCCCGGTGTGGCACAGAGGGTGGGTAGAGGTATAGCTTTACTCTTCCATGACCGCTGTACTAGAAGGGGGTGAGTGGTCAGCAGCACGCCCCGGCCGTACTTTACCCCCGGAGGCTGGGTGGGCCCCAGTTCCGGTCTGGACGGGCGGAAAATCTCGTCCCCACCAGGATTCGATCCCGGACTGTACAGCTCGTAGTCAGTCGACGTCACAAAAGATAACCATTATAAAATATGAAGGAACAGTTACATTGTAAGTTACGTAGGATAGAGCCTGCAGGTTTAAAGAATGGAAATTGAAAACTCGTGGCTGAATATACTCCAAAGCCCTCACCTACTACTTGCATTTACGTCCTGTTGTCTACAGTTGCATCCTCTGCTTAATGGTACTCCCTATTTATAAATCATGTTTCCTGCAGACTTCAGCAGGAATGCCTATTATTCACACCTTGAAGTTTAACATGATTTTCTCGTCAGAACAGTCCATTGTAAAAAGCCATTTATATGTGGTATTGCGCCGTTTCTGATATTCTCGTTGTGTCTGTGTATAAAAATCTCCGAAATATTCGTTTATGCAGCTTACACCTGCATGATGACGTCAATGAGTAAAGGGATTTACATTTGCAGAGAATCGTTTTGGAACCCCGAAACTTTCTATAAAGTTATTATAATAATGAAAGTAGTACGTCTACATTCAGCGTGTCAGCAATGATCACATTCAGCTGTCATGCTGATAATGTAGCTTACAGCGCCTACTTAATGCTACCTAGCTTGTGCTGTAGCGGTCTTAACCTTACTAATTACAGTAAATAAACAGAGCTTAAGCCCTCCACCCCCCCCCCCACACACACACACACACACACACACACAAACACACAAACACACACACACACACACACACAAACACACAAACACACACACACACACACACAAACACACACACACACAAACACACACACACACACACAAACACACGCGCGCGCACACAAATGGATTTTCAACTTTTTTATTTCAAAGTTGGTTTGT
>Ga0131853_10012912_pt1 | contig 15303 bp, 7 predicted proteins | sample TergutLab28metaG_FD_92764 | JGI IMG/M metagenome (GOLD analysis project Ga0131853, IMG submission 92764) | Labiotermes labralis P1 segment gut microbial communities from Petit-Saut dam, French Guiana - Lab288 P1 (version 2) (version 2) | ecosystem: Host-associated > Arthropoda: Insects >...
AACCACTCGATAGATTCACTACAAAAGACAGCTATACTTGGAACATCACACATAATACGGAAAGTATTGCAATGTGAAGCTTGAAGCCTGAGCGGTGAGGATCACCGCTGGTTCAAGAGAAGTACCAGGAAGAAATGTCTGTGACAGGAGACATACATATTGTATAATAATAATAACTTCGAAAATATCATAAATAATAACAATGATAATAATAATAATAACAGAATAATAGCCTCCTTAGCAGACTTTACCAAAGAAGTGGAAGCATGCTGAACAACCAAAAAAAAATTTCCCACCATTTGTGAAAATAAAGATTTATTATCGCCATAACAAGATCCCTTTAGAGGACATTTTTCTGAACAAACTGCTTTCAGTTCGTACATTGACATCCCACTTCTTTAAAGTTCATTAGATCTTATCTGCCCATCCATGCGGAATTCAGCGAATGAATTCTTCGAGGTGTAGCCTAAAATATCTAAATAGTATCTATATCTGTGCATTAATGAACAGTTTAATAGATAATACCAACAAATGCACACACACATTTTAATATACACGCTCGCTTATGAACTACCAAGACTCCAAAATGTTTCGATTTTTTCCAGATCATCCTCAGGGAGTTTAAATCCAACAAACATACGTAAAACACAGATAAATTCACTGATGGAAACGTCCTAAGGATGATCTGAGCAAGATCGAAACATATTGCAGTCTTAATGGATTTAATGTGACAGTGTACCTTTGTTACTTGTGCGTGTGTCGGAATTATCTATTAAGCTGGACTAAAATACTTTTAGTATTTCGGATTTTCTTCATTTTTTCTGCATGTCCTGTGCATGTTGTTGTTGTTGTTGTTGTTGTTGTTGTTGTCGTCGTCGTCGTCGTCGTCGACAACGACGGCAGTGACGAAGCGAGGGCGTGATGGGCCAACGAGAACATAAATAAACAGGCCACAAGTACAGCATAAATAACGGATTGTGCCCCTTTTTATCCGGAATAAAGTGCTCGCTGCCTGTACCTAGTCTTCTTAAACTCTCACATTTGATAAACTCGACCCCACCCTATCCACAGTCTCTCTTTGTCACCAAGCGCCATTGCTCAGTCTCCTGCATGCGAGTCATTCCTGTACGTTTTAATGCTGGCTGCAGATGCACAAGGCGACTGACTGGTCCATACAGTTTCTCGTGAGATCCGCTAGAGTGCAGCAGTAATCAGAACAATTTCTCACGTTTGCTGCTTTCATGCTTATTCTCTTCTAAACTTGATCGGCGAGAGAAAGAATATATCTTATTTTATTTTTTTTTTCAGAATTCTTTAGTGATTGTTTACCTGTTACCTGGGCTGGACTGCATTGTTCAATTACATGCGTTTCCCTCACACGAACTTTTAGAAATGCAGATTACTGTTACCGTTCGGTAACTAATGCTCCTGTAGCTTATATCCAACGAAAAATTATATGTGAACAGCATATAAATTAAATATGTGGCAAGAATAATTAAATTGCCACAAAAATAAAACAGCATGTCACTTTCAGTGTTCCCTTCAGTTTAGTTATCCTTCAGTGACGAAAGATTAGCTTCGTAAAACAGGACTCGTACTACGAGATTTCAGGCCTTCGCCACGGTGTAGGTGAGGTCTTAGATCTTCTAGGATAATTGCAAGGAGTAGATTTGCAGTTGCTTACTGACGTTTCGGGAGAACGTATATGACCCATCTTCAAGGGTCAAGCAGTCCAAGAAGAATTTTTATTGGCTCAAGAGTCCAGTAGTCCAAGACTAGTCTTTGACTGCCTGAACCTTGAAATGGGAGCAAGATTTTAGCTCGAATTGTCAGTGTACCATCACCAACCTACACCGAGTTAACATCCTAGAAGAGCAAAGAATTCAAAACTCCTCAACCTTACGTTATGTGCGTCTTGTCCTGTCACTTTCTCCTACACTTTCATGGCCACATATGCATCTTTATTTAACGTATATACAGGTATATACCATTCTATATTATTTATACATACAAGGCATGAATAACAAAAATTTTTTATTTTCAAAGTGTAAATTATTGTGTAGTGAGTTCTATGTCTGTAGGATAGACATTTAATCTAGACTATTCATGTTAGACACCACGTCATCTCGTACAGAATTGTGAGTTACAAAACCTGCGGTTGTTAACCCATTCAACTGAGAGATATTTGCAAAGAAAGTAAATATTTCCACCGGAAATGCACGGAACGAAAGACGTGTGGTGAATTTTGTGATTTTGTAGCTGATGTTCGTGTTACCCATTTTACGGAAACCAAAATTCCGTCACCACATTAAGAAATAGCTCGACTTCGTTATCTTAAGGCCAGCGGTCCGTGGTCTGCAGTCAGTTTAGCGACATTATTAGCTCCTAGCTCTCTTTTAATTCTCAACCAAAAAACTTGGCCCACGGGTTCACGGCAGCCCTTGTTTAGCCTATCTTTGTGTATTTCCTCAATTTCATTTTTCGGCTATTTGAAGGATATTTATCAAATTATGTGTGTGCTTTAAGCCATTAGCGGCCACTCCAAAGGCATATATATATATATATATATACACACATTGATTTTAGTTAGATGGTACAAATAATAACAACTTGGCGGGTGCACAAACGTCTAAGTTGCGCTCGACAATTTCACTTCTAAATTTGGGTTCCTGAAATTATGTGTGGTACCAGATTTTTACGGAGTACTCCTTGACCCTGTTGATTGAGGCACTGCTGTACAAACCGAAAGGTCGTGGACTCTATTCCCGATGGGGTCATTGTGATTTTTCATTGACATAATCCTTCCGGCCGCACTATGGTCCTGGCGTCGTTTCAGTCTGTAACAGAAATGAGTACCAGGGATATATCCTGGGAGGTAAAGGCGGCCGGTGCGTAGAGCTGAAACTTTATCACCTCTACATACAGATTTTCTAGAAATTCTCAACATCGTGGAGCCCTACAATCGCGTCCAGGCCTGTAATGGGATAACCTTAAATTTTACCTTTACTGGATCTTCATAAAGTATGCAAATTTTTGTATATCATTCTTCTGTGGTATGAGAAAGAACAAAAGTCTCCTCCGTAATATAGGGGATTACATTTGCATGCAAGTTTGATGTTTTTAACTCACGATTAATTGGAGATAGTTGTTCGAAATTAAACACGGAGACATCGTAAACATATCCATATATGAAGCGTAAAATATTATTCACACGTGTAAGCCAGCAATTACAAATACTGTGTCGGTGTGAATCTCCGAGTTTCATCCCCCCAAAAAAATTGTATGAAGAGGAAATCTGTAATTAAAAATTAGTTATTACAAATAAACAGTAATCATTAAATTCTGTTCAACTTTTATTTACTTGTCTACTCAAAAATACAGACGAGATGTTGATGATTACGATAATAATAATAATATCAATAATAATAGACAGTAACATACTTGAAGCAGCGAGTAAAAATATTTCATCTGACTCAGTTACAAGATACAAGAATAGTCTGCCAGAGTAGTATTCCAAAAACACGTCTTTGACGATTCTTTTTTTTTATAGTTCAACAGTCCTACTGGGCCTAGGCCTCCTTATTGTTGAGTTTTTGAGATCACACTCGAGACGGGTGATCGGCCCATCATAGAGACCTCTACTTGAAAATACACAAGACAAAGGCGTCCATATCCACGGAGGGATTCGAACTCGCAATCTCACCAAGCGAGCGGCAGATTTTGACAATTCATAAATCTATGGATTACTGCGAGAGCCTAAAGCCCTCTGAATTTTTACACAGTTTATTCATTTGCCTGTGTCGGTTATGTAATTATAACACTTGAGGTTTTCAATGTTGTAGACTAATAACATAAATATATTTTAATTTTACGAATTAAATAAACATAATTAGATATACTAGTAATAAGCAAATTTTAAAAGTAGTATTTCTAAAGTGCAGTATAAAACAGACGACCGATCTTGGTGGCCCAGCGGTCTAAGGCGTGGGTCTGCAGCAATTCGCTTGCTGGGACTGAGGGTTGGAATCCCTCTGGAGACCATGATATCTGTCTGTTGTGAGTATTAGTTGTTGTCAGGCAGATGTCTCTGCGTCGGACTGATCACTCATCCAGAGGAGTCCTAACGAATGTGATGTGTCTGTAATCGTGAATCCTCGATAATGAGGAGTCCCTCGTTCCTTAGGCGCTATAGCGCCATGAAAAAAATTATTATATTACGTGTAGTAGGTAAACGAACTGCTGCTTTCCAATATCTATACGAATCAATATAATTTGTAAAACACTGGTCTATTTGACCCCGTTCTGAACGAGATATTTTATTGCCCTAAGTTTTTTTAAATCCAAGTCACACTTCAGCTTTCAGTTTTGTCAAAAAGCAAGGAATTTTTACTCTCAACCGTTAATTATTGGAGGGATTTTGATGGCGCTAAAATAAAGCTCTTGGAAAATTAAAATTGACGCTAAAATGAGCCAAGCTTACAGTTCGATGGTAACTGTGTATTTGGGGGAGGATGGGGATGAAAAATGTGGTAAAAATACTGTAAAAATTCCTGTGGGGTGAGAAATCTTTAATCAAGAGTAGACTGATATTGTTACATCAATTCCTATCCATAAACTCCCCCCACCCTGTACCACTTCTCCACCCCTCCGTACCACATCATTCTACCCCTTTAAACTTCAGTAATTTTTAATTAGCGTTATCGGCGAGAGCGTCCCTGGCTAAATTATGTTTTCCGCTTTCATCCATGCAACGCCATACCCTGCGTCATCTTTATCTTTTTCGGGTTAAAGGGGGGAGGGTGTCCGGAAAGCTCTTTTTAAATAAAAAGGGATAGTGGGCAGAAACGTTGGGACTAGAAGTGATGGTGGATGAAGAAAGGGAAAGGAGATTTGTTACGGCGAGAGAAATTTTAATTATTCCTTATCGAAAAGTAATCTTCATTTCAGTTATTTATAGTTGTTTTAATCGTTATTCGTCGTAGATGAAAAATAAACCTGAAGGACTTGGCACTAATCTTTAATTTCTTATTTTGTATCTCTCTCTTTGCTTTTTAATCTCCTCTTATTCTTCGGAAACCCTTGTTCTATATTCCGGTAAAGGGGTATATTGGAATAAGAAGCGTTGAAAGAAGGAGAGAGTTGGACAACCTTGATTGCGAAGAAAGTGAAGAAGAGGAAGAGGAAGAAGAAGAAGAAGAAGAAGAAGAAGGACGAAAGAAATGGCATGAAATTTATCGCCCAAGGCGATAGCAAGTAAGATAAAAAGAAAACGTTGCTCTTAAAATGTGTCTCCATCCCTCTTCAATCTTCCCCTAGCCATGCTTCTAATTTCGAAATGAGGGAGGTGCAGGAGGGTGGGCGTATTGGTTAAAGGGAACCTGAGATAACTGTCTTTATGTGCCACTGTCGTCCACACAGCAAATGATAGCCACTTCATTCTATTGTGAATACATACGAATTTTCATCAGCGTTTTGTACCTCCCACTAACCAGGACATGATGCTTTTTAAGGTTTTTTTTCTAGATGTTGTGGGATTATGCTCAATTTGCAACCTTTTATAGCCGCCAAGGGGTGGGCCTGCAGCGCAGAATTAAAACAGGGCCTAGCAGTGACTTGCTATTGTAGTGCAGAATGTTGCGAATTTGCAGACTGGGACTTGAAAATGGACTGCTTCCTTCACATATTACTAAGGCAGCAAGCATTACGGAATTGGAAATAAGCAAATATATTTAAGGAGAGCTCTGAACATACGATATCACTTGGAAAATCTTAACGCTAATGGAATATTAACATCCAAACCGAGAAGTTGTGAAAGGATGTACTAACCGAAAATGTAGCAGCTTCACAAGAAATCGCTGCTTTATATGGATTTTGAGCCCAGGCTAATCTTGCATAAGACAAGAATTAAATATATACCAAGATGCAAAAAAAGAACGCAGGCCGGATAGAGAGCTGACGATACGATATTCTACCAACACCGATTTGTTGTTATTTGTGTGCCTAATTGAGAAGCCTTTAGAACTAATATCAAGAGATACTTCAGATGCTAGGGGCAGAATATATAAATAAGCTTTACTAAAGATATGGGATGGGAAAATGAAGATTATTTTTTAAATTAGTAGTTTTAATTTTACCACGTGGGTAAATAAATATGGGCGTAAGAGAATGAAGAACTGTTATGGAATGCACTAAGAAACGTCATATTTTGTGATTCTTTACCATTCGTAATCCCGCAAAAAAGCAAGAGAAAGTAAAAAATAACGGAGCAGGGACTTATAAAAGAGGGGTTTAAAATTGATACCGATACTGCCACTATCTCATCAGGTATAAACTTTACACCGAAATCGGGATTTGGAAAATTCGAAAAAAAATTACCAAGTTCTTAACAGATGTGACTTCTGCTTCATGAGGAAGCTTTCTAAGCATTCTTTCACTTTACGTTTGAGGGAGCACATTCATTATTTCAGCTATCGATGTGAGTCAATTAGGCTTTTATATTTCTTAGAGCTGTTTTAGGAGCACTGAATATTTCTTGTAATCTGTGTGCTTGCTTTTCATTCGTGGATAAGAACTTTCAGTTTTGTTTTTCGCATCGTCGGTGCATTATACCACAAGCTGTAAACACAGCCTAGTGCTCTTGAGGATGGGCGAAATTACAGGTCGAAACATGTTGAGCTGATTTAAATTGTTGTAAAATTATTATTGTTGCATCTAGTTGGCTGTTTATATTATTGACAAAAGGTACTTAACCTGAAAATTTTAATGAAACTGAATTTTATAGTTATGTTAATGATTTTCGGCGCCCTCGCAAAATTGCGAAAAGCGACTATTATCTTCGTCATGTCTCTCTGTCTGTCCGTCAGCATGGAACATCTCGTCTCCCACTCGATGGATTGTCATGAAATCTGATATTGACTGTTTTTCGAAAACCTGTCTAGAAAATTCAAGTTTAGTTAAAATCCAAAAGAATAACATGCGCGTTTATGAAGACTGGTATACATTTATGATCATGCCTCGCTAGTTTCATCTTAGAATTAAGAAATGTATCAGACAAAAATTTTATAGAAAATCAAAACACGCATTTTATACTCTATAAATTTTTTTTCCGGAAGATCGCGCCGTTTAAGAGATAATGCGGAAAATATTGTTGAGCTGGACAGGCTACTGATGACAATATGGCGCATGCGCATTGCGTGCTGGATACCCAAGGCTACAGGCATATAGTCGGAATACGTAATAAGTATTTCTTTTCTACAGCAAAAATGGTTGCAAATACGCTCCTCAAAGTAATGTTACACTTACATTCCTTGGCTTGATAACATTTTAAATTGGGCTATACATTCAGGAGTTGCTTTACTTCACATTTCTGATATCACTATGTAGCAGCTGCTGATTATGCTGAGTGTCTTGTATTAAAATAACTAGGGATAAACCTGCCACGAGGACGCACCTTAAATCCGTATCTCTGCCAACGCAAGTTGCCCGATATAGTATCATGCATTATCAATAACCATAACGACGCCAACTTATATGGTATCGTTTGGGAGAAGAATTTTCCGTTAATATTTCATTGGGACGCTTTCAGCCGCGTAAGCACAGAAAATATAACCTGTTCGTCGCTTCGGAAATACGCCAAACAATAACCGCGTGTACCTCGCCTTGGATCCATTGTAAGATTTGCGGAAATAAGTAAGATGTTGCCAGTTATTTCGTGTGGGTGCCAAAAGTGGTAATTTATTTTGAGAACTGGAAAAAGTTGCAAGCGTTTTAAAAAATGTGTAGATAGAAATTAAGGGCAAATTATTTCGGAGAATTATCGCCACCATGACATCAGAATATCTTGTCGTCCTCTTTGATACCCGAATACATTAAGATTTTAAAAAAAATTAAGCCGTTTTGCCTGTTATTTTCCAAAGGTGTGAAACGTCCGTCTGTAACATTAATAGCATTCAATAATGTGGTGCTGAAAAAGTACATGAGCCTAAGAGGGTGCAAGTAATGTACGGGTAATATAAAGATAAAGGTAAATTGATCCCGTTACAGGTCCGGCGTGGCCCAGAGGGTGGGTAGAGGTATAGCTCTACTCTTCCATGACCGCGGCACTAGAAGGGGGTGAGTGGTCAGCAGCACGCTCCGGCCGCACTTTACCGCCGGGAAAGACCAGGTACTCATTGTACAGGAGGCTGGGTGGGCCCCAGGGCCGGTCTGGACGGGCGGAAAATCTCGTCCTCACTGCGACTCGATCCCGGACCTTCCAGCCCGTAGTCAGTCGCTATACCGACTGAGCTACCGGTTCCACAATGTACGGATAATATAAAATTGCATATTAAAGAGATTCGTCTTTTATTATCCTCAATAAATCTTGTTGGGGTGGTGAAATAAAGGAAGATTAGATGGGTAGGGCATGTAGCACATGTGTTAGAGATGATAAATTCCTATATGATTTTGGTAGGGTTGCCTAAAGGAAGGTGGTCACTTGGAGTAACTATACGACAAGCAAAAGACAATAATAAAATTGGTCACCAAGAAATAGGATGGGGTGTCTTGGAGTGAAAAAATCTTGCTGAAGATAGGGAAAAGTGGAGGGCTGCCGTAAGAAAGGTAATTAAACTTCCGCGTTCTATAAAAAGCGAGTAATTTTGTTACTTTCTCCTGATGAAGAATTTTGCTTCACGCAATCCTATCAACCGGATGCGGTAAATGGGTAACTAAAATATTACGAAATGTAGAATTGCGTGAGTTATAGGCCTACATGCCCGCTAGTTTTGTTTGGATAGTAGAAAACGTTGACATATGATTGGCCGCCTATGTAGCTCGGATGGAGGATTAATGAATGTTAGCAATTATGATAAAATTGAGAAGAATGAGATGGGCTGGGCATGTGGCGCGTGTGGGTGAGGAAAGAGGGGTGTATAGGGTCTTGATGGCGAAACCGGAGGGAAGGAGACCACTGGGGAGACCTAGGCGTAAATGGGTGGATAATATTAGGATGGATCTCCAGGACGTGGGATGTGGGTATATGGACTGGATTGGGCTGGCCCAGGATAGAGACAGGTGACGGACGTTTGTGAGTGCGGTAATGAACCTTCGGGTTCCGTGAAATGCGGGGAATTTCTTGACTAGCTGTAAACCAGTTAGCTTCTCAAGAAGGACTCTGCACCATGGAGTAAGTAAGTAATTATACAATATTCGGGCAATAAATATCTTTAAAAATGATGAATTCTTAAAAGGAGAGAAAGGTGGCAGATGAAGATTAGTGGAGGGCAAGTCGGTGAGGAAGGCGGTTAGATATTTCTGAGGATGATGTCCATCGGTGTTTTCTCTTAATAGATTTGTTGAAACTTCAAGCACTGGTGTTAGGGAAGTGGTTTGTTAGAGCTTACATTTGCTAATTTAAACGCATTAAGTTTTCCTGTTATGTTAACATTAGTGTTCCTTCCATATGTATATTATAGACAGTGATTGGTTGTAACGCATGCACAGTTTTTTACAAGAATGGGCGTGTGACACAATGAAGCAAAGGTATTCCTGTTTTCGAACATAAGAAACGTGCCTCCACGTGAAGAGAATACAGCTCGGTCCATTTATAAATTCAGCAATGGGTGGCTATAAATGCAATTGACCTTAACGTATTTGAATGAACGTCCAAGAATTTGGCACGCAATAAACAGTAATTACGAAGCTGTGTTGACCCCTGCTTCCGCCTCGGGATTGATGACGAAAAGAAAACTTACCACCAGGGAGGGAAATTTAACCTGAGACTCCGTAGATATTCCCATAAAGGTGGGGTTTTCTAGATCATGTTCAATTTATTTTTAGGTCTATAATATTAATAAGAGTAGAGAGAAAACAACCAAATTATGTTGTCACCTGATCTCTATAGTTCGGAAAGAACACATGGATATTTAACCCCTTCCAAGCTGTAAGATATCCCGTTACGAAGCAGAACCCTTTTCTGGCAGGGTGACAGACGACAGTAGTAACAATAAATTATGTCTTCTCTTGACCAACGATGAAAATATTTTTTAAAAATTATAATCTCTAAACGTCCTCACGGAGCGGATTGAATTCCGTATGTGAGTTTGAGCGGTTCAAGCAAAATTCTGACTGAAGTATTTGTGTTTTAAGATTCGTTTTAATATTATCATTCCATCTACACTCAGTGAGTTCCCGTTTATCAGCTCTGCGACAGTCAAATTTTGTATTTTTTCACTAATCACTTGGAGAAGAGCCTTTTTGTAACAATATCTCCTTAGCTAGTCAGATTTACCGAAATCCGTTGAACCACAAATTTTGGTACCGTTTTGGTACCGTTTTCACAAGAGCCCATTACTGATCTCTATCCTGAGCCAGATGAATCCTGTGTCAACCCTAAAACCCTAATTTGTAAAATTTATTCTAAAAATATTTTATATTAAAACTAATAATTCATATTAATATATCGTCTGTGGACCCGGTAGCTCAGAAGGTATAGCGACTTACTACGGGCTGGACGGTCCGGGATCGAATACCGGTGAGGACGAGATTTTCCGCCCGTCCAAACCGGCCCTGGGGCCCACCCAGCCTCCTATAAAATTGTTACCGTGTCTTTCCCGGGGGTAAAGTGCGGCCGGGACGTACTGCTGACCACTCACCCCCTTCTAGTGCCGCGGTCACGGAAGAGTACAGCTATACCTCTACACACCCTCTGGGCCACACTGGGCCTGTAACGGGATCACTTTACCTTTTTAAAATTAATATATCTTCTACTCAAAGTTTATGGTTACATAAAAATTATTTTTTTTTATTTTTTGTCGATTATGAAAAGTCTCCGCAAACATGTCGCTGTTGCTTCCTGTTTTGAGATCTAATAAACGGAATTTTTGTTATGGCAGGAAAAGTATAACATATTGCCGAACTTTAAACAGATTATTTTAGTTTTTGCCTAAAGGTTAACTGATCTTGTGTTAAAAATTTGATTAAAAATTCTTCCCTTCTTCACTGTTGTTACTTAATGACTGCTGCCTTCCAGTGTCAAGTGATGTATGTACAGGTGCAGTACAGGAAGAAATACACGTGTGACGTAACACTGCGGAGCGTTTTTTAAATACTGTTTCCTTGGAAAAAGCAATAAGTATTACACATTCTGAGTGTGTGTTTGTAGCCTTAGGTATCTCTCAAGAAATGTGCATGCGCCTTATTATATTGCTATCTGTGGCCTGCCAGGTTGTAAAATATTTTTCCCCATTACCTCATAAAGGCACGGATTTCGAAAAAAAATGTTATTGAACATAAAATATATATTTTGATTTTCTCTAAATTTGTTTTCTTCAGAACTTCTTACTCTAAGAAGAATTCAGTGAGATATCAAATATTTTTATTGGTATCCATGTAAAGTACCCGTTATTCTTGTCAGATGGTAAAGAAACTTGAATTTCGACATATTTTCGAAAAATATTCAGATACCAAATTTAATAATTATCCGCCCAGTGCGAGTTGAGTTCTATGCGGACAGACGGACGGACGGACGGAGCGACAGACAGACATGACAAAGCTAATTGTCTCTTTAAAAAGTTTGCGAACAAGAATACAAATTATTATTGTTAGTGCCTGAAATGAGCATAAAATATACTTGGTAAACAGACAGCTTTAAAAATTAGGGATCCTAATTTAGGTTACGACTCCATATAGGTCAAGAGTTCTCGCTTAAAAATCACTGGTTATTCTGTTACAAATTTATTTGGTGTTTGAGAAATTCAGTGGAAAATTTGTCTGAACATGTCTCAAATTATAAACGGATTACTTGTGGCACTTTAAACAACGTAAATCATTTATTATGATAGAAACGTCTAATGAAATGAACAGGTTAGAAACTTACATCAGAGATTAATAACTCTCACTCACTTGCCAATTCGTGAATCATCCAGAAACAAAGAAAATGTGTACATTCACAACACATTATCATTGGCAGAAGAAACTCACGTCGGGCAAAGAAAAGACGGAGAGGCTAACACACAGGAAGACAGAACAAGCCACATATTTCATTACGTCCTTCTGTTGCTGATGGTATATAGGTCCATACACATGTCGATCTGTGAAGTCACATGGCAGGATGCTGATTTGTCGCTAACAGTAAGAAGTCTCTTTAATACTCTGTTAGATTTTGTTCACTAATTACTGTTGAATTCCTTATATACAAATTCGAAAATGTAGGCATAGCATAAATATTCTGATGATTGCAGTTTCTTTAACCACCTTGAATATCGCAACATTTAACTGTCAGATGTGTTGAGAATAATATTGTAATACCTACAGAGTGTATTCTACATGAAAGTTTAGCTCTCACTTAAAAGTGTATTCTGTATAAAATTGTAAAACTTACAAATAAAATGTATTGTACATAAAATTTTAAAACACGTATAAAAAGTACCGCACATCTACTTTGTAACAGACAGTTTTAATGTGTATTTTACATAAAATTGTAAACTCACGTGTAAAGGGCATTGTACGTACAATACACTCATGTGCTGCATTTTCTCTGCAGTTCTTGCTGACAAACATTTAGTTCCGATAAATGTATGTATTTCATTTACGATCGACTTGTGAGCAGCAACGGTTGGTTTCGATGTACGTTTCATTATTATTTCCAATTGTAAACAAAACTTGAAAATACTGTCAAATCTTAGTATAATCCCGTAACAGAGAATGTAACAATCTATATTAACCTTGTATCACTTTGTTATTTGCAGACAAATGGGGCAAGGCCCGCACTCTTCCAAAATTTTTGTGTTGTTCTATGTATTGTTTGTTTAGTGTCGTTCTGTGTATTGTTTTTGTGTAAATGTGTACTGTACTGCTGCTACCGGGTGGCTACCCAATTGCAGTTAACAAATATATCATATCATTCACTAAGAGACAGACAGACAGACAGACAAACAGACGTACAGTCGTGGAAAATCTAACGGACGCAATCTGAAAATTTTCTTAGTTGAAGTGTCAAAAATCAGAATTGAACACAATAAATTCTAGTAAGCATACGAAATAAACCGCAGCTTTAAAAAACCTCTCCCTTCAAGGACTTCAAAAAAAAAAAGGAATTTTTAAGTCACTTTGAAACTATTATTTTTGAGTGATATAAGCTAGTAAATCTTTGCAGAAATCCTATTCATTATTTCCAAAAATATCGCCTCCCCTTTCCATGTTCACATTTGTTTAATACATAATGTAATCTTTTAGTGTTTTTGCATGTATCATGAAAAGAAATTTATAAAACATTTTAAGCAATATTTATTGTTTATAACTGCACATAAATTTATGAATCTTGCCTTCATATAGCATATAGCAGTCTATAGTAATGTACATTTAATGACGTTCAGTGGAATGTACTGGCTCAATGTTTATTGCAGATGTATTGTAGGGATCTGTGACTCCGATGGTGAAGGCACTTTTTACCATTTAAATGCCGAATTAAATCCCATCTGTCATTTGCTGGCATTATTAGGAGCTCACCATATTCTCCACGTTAGCAGGTTAAGGGTTAAATTAGCTGTTGAGTTTTATCGTTATACACGATGTTACATTACACAAGGCAATACCGTTCACAGCCAGCGTTCTGAGAATAACAAAGAAATGAACCTAATTGTAGGCCAATAAAATTAAAATTTAAACCAGTTAATGGTAAAAATATAAATTTCAAGTGATTGCAGTAATTGCAATTAAATTTCATGACAGATATCAACTTCAAGGGTTACCTGTATATTTTCCATACCCTTTCTATAGGCATTGGACATTACAGATAGTATGTTGGCAAACTTACCCTTTTGTTCCCATAGTTATTTTACTGATAATATCTAGTTTAGGGATTTGTAGTGTATTATGTTTGGATAACATCAAATCATACGTCATTCTTAAGAAATTTCTTAAAAATTAATATTTTCTTTCACGTGAAATCACTGGAGAGAGACAGAGGCGTGGAAGAATTATAGGATAACAACCGTGAGTTTATTTGGTATATCAAAAGGTACGGCCTGAGAAATATTTCTCTACCGTGCACGATTCATGCAAGTTTTTGGATGATGACCCGTATCATATCTTATTCCATCATCCCGCAGCATATCTCACGACAGGTACCAGGTCTCTTTTAAAGCAAGTCTCCAGACAATGCGATATGGCTCTTCTTTTTATCTATGTTGTTTATACTCCAATAAATCAAGAATAATTTCAGTTTTGGGACATACGTTGAGGCGACCTAAGGGGTTAATAAATTTACTTCCTATTAAAGTTTCTCGCGGCCGTGAATGTTACAGTTACAGTGGTCTGGTGGGTTCTGGTAGACACGTGTCAATGGAAGAACCAGCTGTCTCCATTCTTCAGGGTGAGAGCTGGAGACAGAAGGTTCCTTCAAAACATGATACATATCTACTGAACTACTTTAATCACATCCTGCCATTCCGTAATATTACAATCTTGTAAAGCTATACTATTTTTCTACGTTTCCCTTTCTATGTATTTTTCATTACGTTTGTTATCTCTCGTGTTCTTCTCTTCCTCTTCATGCTTCACACTCTTCTCCAACATCTTAGGTTACAAAGTCATGATTATAGCTCCCTTGTACGAGCAGAGTCTGAAAGGAGTGAGGCATTTTGAGGAGCCCAACAGCATGAAGTATTTCGATTATTTAATGTAGACTTTGCTGACAGCTATAGTCAGACGGCCTGAAGTCAGGCGAACACCGTCATGCCTCAGTTATTTCAGCAAGGACTCTGATACAGGGAAAACTCTATTACGATACGAGAAGACGGAATAAACTCCCGTCCCCATTTCCCGTTACATCTTTTTATGGTGTGTTCAGTTCACGAAGTAGAATGCCTGTCCTTACCTACTCTCTCCCGTGTCTTGCATCTTCCCTTTCTCGTACCGCCCTGAGACTTAGAGAAACTCAGAGGCCCGTAACCTATTTTACACATCTCCGGGTTTGGTAATGGTATCTGGGCTGGGTCTCATAGGAACCATTCTGATGCCTGCCCATCACAGGACAACGAAATGTCTCTCGCAGCGAACACAACGGCAGGAATAAGAAGTCCACGCGCTGTCCTTCCCAGAGGTTGACACGGAATGCTACGTAAGCCTATTTATTTATTTCGCTACCCGTCTGTCTTTCCGTTGCTTTATCTTCAGTCTGTCCAGCCGAATATGAAGGCAACACTTTCATGGGGCAACACCAGTTCCTTTCCAAATTTTTTCGTACTCGCCAAACAAAGTAATAATTTCATTTATTGCTTGTGTTACATCCTTTGTGAACAACTAACATTCACGGCATACTAA
>Ga0131853_10012913_pt1 | contig 15303 bp, 11 predicted proteins | sample TergutLab28metaG_FD_92764 | JGI IMG/M metagenome (GOLD analysis project Ga0131853, IMG submission 92764) | Labiotermes labralis P1 segment gut microbial communities from Petit-Saut dam, French Guiana - Lab288 P1 (version 2) (version 2) | ecosystem: Host-associated > Arthropoda: Insects >...
ATGGACGTATTAACGTCTGAAACATGTTGAGCAATATATAATAAAGCAAGTGTCATCTAGTTGGTCAACCATTATTCAAATATCAAGATGATGCACGGTCCAATACGCATAAGATTCACTTTTTTAAAGAATTGTATTTCAATGTGACGCAAAGCAGCAGCCGAAGACGCCCGCTGTAAACCACCGCAATATACATGTATATGATTATGTGGGATAGTTCCATCTTCACCCTAATCATCTGACCTTGAACTGTGACTCTGCAGACTGACACAGCCTGTCCCCCGCAAGGTCTCTGTCAGCCAACAACACTACGCTCTATTGTAACGACATGTCGCACTATAACCTGCACAATGCCCACCTTTTAAATCTGAAAAACGTATAACTGATCGGTTGTTATGGAGAACTCCGCTTAATGGAATTACTTTGTCTTTTTTATCTACAGTGGCTCATAATCGATTGATCTGAATCAAGACGTCCTTTGTTTTTGAAAAATCAGAGCCGAATTTATTCTGAAATTCATTAAATGTTTTTAAATATTGTATTGTATTGTATTGGCATTTGCAACTATTGTTGTGCTTTGCGGTCAGGTTTTGATTGCTTATTTAGCGGTAAAAGTGAAACTGAATTTGTTTAATTGAGATAGTTTTGTAAAACATTGATATGTGGTGAAGTAATTGTTGTTACTTTACAGGTCGAAACGCATATGCTAATGAAGAAGTACATTTTGAATGTACTGTACTGTACATGCGACTTAGAGAATTTTTTGTATGCGGGTAACTGCGGCAAAAATTGGTCTGCGTGCTGGAAATTTGAAATTAAGTACAAAGAATGAAGAGTGAACAAGAATACGTATAATTGTGTGTATGACTGTACCTGTGTTTAGTTGGCTGTACGTCATGTGCAATAAAAGTTTACTGAAAATAAGCTTACCAATAAACAGTGCGTTGAGCAACCAACCGGCTGGCTTGTCGCTGATTTAGTATATTTTTAGGCGCGTTCGCAAAATTGCGAAAAGCAACTATTGGCTTTGTCACGTCCGTCTGTCCGTCCATCCACCCTCATGGAACAGCTCGGCTCCCATTGGACGGGCTTTCGTTAAGTCTGATATTTAAGCGTTTTTCTGAACTCCGTCGATGTCCAAGGTTCATTAAAATCTGACAACAATAACGGTACTGTACATGCAGACCGACATTCAGTTTGATCACATCTCGTTCAGTTCTTCTTAGAATAAGAAATACTTAAGGCAAAATTTGTAAAGGAAAAACACGTTTTATGTTCAATAACTGTTTTAAAAACCGCCCCGTTTATGAGGTAATGTGAAAAAATATTTTAGAACCGCCAGGCAACAGATGACAATATTGCGCATGTACCCTGTGTGGTGGATACCTAAGGCTACAAACACACACTCAGAACATTTAATACTTATTGTTTTTCCACTGCAACAATGGTTACACGAACGCGCCTCAGTGTTACGTTGTATGTACATTAACCGGCTTGTTACATAATGAATTAGTAATGTAATGTAATGTAATGTATATCTCCATAAATAAACGGCTCATGATTTTTCAAATTTGCTGTGGTATTCTGTCTCCGTTTTGCCAGGGAAAGTATTAATGGACGTTCCTTCATCTCAAATTTCTCCACCGGCAACACAACACTGTGTCGCGGGCAACATGTTAACCTCGGGCTACGGGTTGAGCAGGCCTGATTTAAAGCTTTCAAGGCGTTTGTGTGCTTAAGGCTTTCCGAGCGATCGCTTGTGTGAAGACAAAATGAGCTTCTGTTCTGTTGGATAGTGCCTGTCTCCACACGGTCACACGGCCTGCTGACAATGAAGACAGCTGGACAGTACTTCTTCACACGGTTGATACTCCGAGAGGTCTTTGTTGTAAAGTTTATCGTCAAACATTGCAGTACAGTGAGACCTGCCTATAACGGAAACGCAAGGGTCCGACTTTTTTTACAGTTGCAGGTATATTCCGTTTCTTGTAGGTTCTTAAATTCTGGATAGTAGGGGCTGTAAAGGTTTCCCGCTAAAGACAGAATTCCGTTTGTCTGAGATAGGCTCACGGTATGTGGAGTTGTGTTGAAGTTAAAAGTGCGTAACTTATGAAGTACGCGATAAAGCATGGCTGCTCGAACTGCGGTACGCCAACCATTGCTTATTGGCACACGGCCTTAATGTATATGAGAATGCAAAAATGAATGGAACGTGTGAACAGTGAATAATGCAACGTATTGGCCGATACGCAGCATTGCTGGCAACATTACAGAACTCATCCCCACCGTCAGCCGGTCTTTCCAATTTCAGCTTTTCTTATTCGAATACAAAAAATATATTTTGATGTTACACTGAAGTTGATAAATATTATGTATATTGGGCCGTGCGTCATTGTGATAGTTGAAGAATAAGAGACCAACTGGATGTCACTAGTTATTAAGTTTTATTTCACTTCTTCTATGCTCAACATGTTTCGGACATTAATATATCCATCATCAGGAGCTTGCGACTTTTCTATTGTATCACCACATTGGTGGTGTGTTCTTGTTTCGATATGTGTTGGAGTTTCGGTGTGGCTGGGTTGTGTTGGTATCCGTGTAGCATGCTACACGGATACCAACACTCCAACACACATCGAAACAAGAACACACCACCAATGTGGTGATACAATAGAAAAGTCGCAGGCTCCTGATGATGGATGTATTAATGTCCGAAACATGTTGAACATAGAAGAAGTGAAATAAAACTTAATAACTAGTGACATCAAGTTAGTCTCTTATTCTTCAGCTATTGGTAAATTTTATTTAGCAGTCCAGCAGCGAAGACGTTTGACAGCCCCCGTTTTATTGCGTAGTTGGTGCCGCGTTTCGCGCCTGCTGTAACACTGAGAAGTTTTTGTGTGTCTGTCCCACAGAGCAGCAGTGTGGATAACTGGTTGGGTCCTAGGAACCCCCTTAGAATTGTTAGCGTTGTTAGTGCCAGATGTGACAGGTATCCAGAATGCTGCCTTCTGTCAGAATAACGGAATCAGACCGAAAAAATCCATAACAAATTTTAATATTCCGTACATTTTGTAGGGGAGGGATGGCCTTCCTGCGGGGTCTACCGCACACCATGATATTCTTATAATTAGTTAACTTGAACAATAACTATTTCTTTAAGCAGCATTGCTATATTTTTTTTATACAAAAAGTGGATGCTTCAGCGGTTTAAATGGTAAAGGGGGGGGGGGCACTGACACGGTGTGCTTGTGGGGTGGGGAGAGGCATAGCACTGTAATGCATGTTAAATTTACATATGTGTTTATATTAGATAAAAACTTTGAAATCTTAATACTTTGAGTCCAGGAAGAGATCTTTCAGTCACAGTTCATTCTTAACCTAGGCACTGGATGGTGTTCGGTGGTCAGCTTCATGCCCTGGCCGTTTTTTCCCAATGCAATAACTATTGATTAGGAAGCCGGCCGGCCCTCAGAGCCGAACTGGATATTTTTTTGCAAAGGGAAGTTCTGTTATCGGTAATCGAACCGCAGCCCGTGGCCTAGTCACTGCACTCCGAAGTAAGGAATGAATAGGGTGTTCAGAAGGAATTTGGAGTCACAGTGCTGAGTGAGGCAGTTCGAAGTTGGGGTGGAAGGCAGTTGACTTGTGACGCAGACAATCTCTGGCGAAGACAAATTGCTGTGTTTGTGATCTGGCGAAGAGTTTCGTCGTCTTTCCTTTTTCATGCAGTAATGTGATCCACTGACAGAAATTATGGGAGAGTTTGCTAGCATCGCAAGTGTTCAGTTGTTCGTCGTGAAAGGCGTCGGGAAAAGCGTTTTGATTCTCCTTTCGCACTTGCAGCGTTGACTGCTGACACTTCGGAACAGATAAACTGAAGTACGATATAGATAGTGGCTGTTTGTGGTGGAATTGCAGTGCACAGTTTGTGAGTTGTAATATCGGAAACAATTAAAATCAGCAATTAAATCCAGTAATGGAATTCAATCGTCCGAAGTTATTTGGTATTCACGCTTCAGTCCTGCATGTTTCAATTCCTGCTGCAGTCATCTTCAGGGGTTATGTTAAGTCGTGCAGAAGTTATGGATCACTCAATTATGTATCACTTAATTATGTATCACTTAGTTATATATCACTTAGTTATGTACCACTTAGTTATGTATCACTTAATTATGTATCACTTAGTTATGTATCACTTAATTATGTATCACTTAGTTATGTATCACTTAGTTACAAATACATTTGCCTTTTTGTCGTAAATTAAGTCACTTTTTGTGAGACCTAAATAAATGACAGGGATAAAGTTGCGATACACAATTGCTGATGATTGGTCTTGTGACAAAGAATTGAGTTTTGTAACTGCGTGAAACCTTCAGTGTTAGTGTGTAAGACACGGCAGGCGTTCAGTCAAACTGCGAATGAACCAAAAGTTGAGGCAGAGAGTGTAATGGTGAAATATTGCTTCGAGAGCTGCTCGGAATGTCGCAGGTTAGAATGCGGGCCGAAAAGAGGATTATCCTGAGTTCTTCGTTGTTTTTTTTTTATGCGCCACCCAGTAAGTCGACTGAAGCAGTTCATACTTGTTTATGCTCGGGAGGTGCCCGGTTCAAATCTCTGCCGATACAGTGACTTTATTCTTCCCCTTCCGTAGCTCTTATTGGTCAAAATCTCCTAAAACCCTCCGTATAAAACCAACGTACACACATTTCTAGATCGAAGTTACTTCAGCGTCTACCTGAACCAGATTGCACACCTTGAAGGTGGAGTACGTCCTTCCGAAACGTCGATGCAGATCTTAACCACAAACCCCAGAACACGGCCCTCTGAACAACAACCGCACTGAAAAGTTGCTTTTGGGTTCTTCGACGTAAGTACCGTTTAGCACCCTGGAGTACGCTGCCCACATTTCCTTATGTTTCCCCACCAATTCATTCGATGATCATCCTACAGTTGGGCGCCCATAATAAATCGTTGTTTTCTTCAGTCGCTGTAAGCAAATAAACGAGGTACCTACTAACCTTCTCCTCACCTTACCATGAACGTACGTATATCAGTATGAAATTTCCCAGTTCGACCGTCTGCGTCCTTCGCAAAGCATCGTTAAATAATCCCAGATACCGTCCTTTTGTAACGCTGCCATTGTTCGGTAGAGGTGCAGTACGGTGACACTGTACCTGTTCACACCTTGAAAGCGTATAGAGGGGCAAGGCATATAGCGCCACTGTGCATTAGATGGAGTTGGACGGTTAATTTACACCTCGCCCGCTTTAGCCTCGAAAGGAGTCCCGGAACCCGGTAAATAGGGGCCGGGTGGTCTCCAGAGCCGATGTGGATGCTTTGGAGAAGATAAAAGTGTCTTTCCTGTACGATCGGAATTCGAACCCTGGACCGCCCAGTTCGTAAGCCTGTTCAACCCCGCTTCTCTATGTTATTCAGTCTGAATTTATTTAATTCATACGCATTCTAAAGTTATCCTTGGCTTCCATGTATTATAGGCTAGACTTGGAGAGCGGCTCTGAGCCGAGGGAGGTAGTGTCTGATTAAAAACATTCCCCAGTCGCTCACGTGGGGATTTTAACCCCATTTCTGTATCCCCTACTGCAATCAAGGTGGGTCGGGTCGCAACAATCGCCTGGCCACACTCCTAACTGAACAAAACTCTCGACAATGGAATTCAATACGCCCTGGGGTTTCTCATTTATCAACACTTTAATTGCTTGTATTCGGCCTCTCCTTTTGTTGTTACCTTCTAGACGAGATATCCAGTATGAAGGGTGGATAAAAACACAATCAGAATGACTATTTTATTAATTAGATCGGAAGAAATGTGTTCTGCAGCAGAGGGAGAGGAGAGGAAGGTGTGGGCGTTAGATCACGTGATGAAGTCCCTTTATTGTCTTCCTATAGCGGCAGTTGATGCACGTTCAGCCGTCCGTTTGGCGGCCCTGACTTGGATGATCATGGATGATCTTTACAAGAAGTTACAAAGTTCAAACATGCATGGGGAATTCAATACTTGTCGTCGTTTACTGCCGATCGCGCAGTACAACAGACAGTACTCTACCTCGTAATCCGGAGGTATCTGACGTTAATCTCAGTCCGCACCCCGGCTGTCCGTCCTGAAGCGTTCCGTAGTGTTCCTTACTTCTTGCAGGCAGATACCACAACACACCGCTTCCTTCCAGATCTACTCAATTCATTATTCACTGATCGTCCCATAGTTACACATCTGTAATATGACTACTCATTGGAATGGATATGAGCGTTCCGAATACCAGAAGACGGTCGAAGTCCAGAAATGAAGTGATCCTACCCGTGATGTAACACCGTCGAACCCCTTCAGAACTGAACCACGCCATTAGGTTTGATATAGAATTGTGAATAAACCGACATTTCTGGCGTCGAAGGTCGAATGCGGCCAACTCCAGCATTTTAGGTGCTTTCGTAATTTTGCGAAAAGCGACTATTAGCTTCGTCATGCCTGACTGTCCGATGGAACAGCTCGCCCCTCAATGGTCGGATTTTTATGAAATTTCATGTTTGAGGATTTTTCCTGTCGAAAAAAAATCCAAATTTCATTAAAAACTGACAATAATAACGGCACTGTACATGGAGACATGCCGGCATGTGCATTGTGATATAGCGCCCTGAATACTTCTCGGAACGGGAAATGTTACAGTCAAAAAGTTACGGAGAAAATGAAAACACACATTTTTATTGTCAGTAAATTAATTCTGAAAATGATGTTTTTGAGAATGTGCAAAAGTGTGGTATAGTCAGACAGTTCACGGATGACAGTTTAATACACACGACGCACAAAATATACGATTTTCATGTCGGATAACGAAGGCTAGAATACAGGCACACCTTCGTAATATATAATACTTATTCCTTTTCCATGGTAACAATGGTTACGCGAACGCGCCTCATGGTGCCGTTGTACGTACATTGTCTCGTTGCCTAAAAGGGCCGTGAAATGGGCATTTTCTTCGGATGCCGCTAGCCTTCAGACTTTCGTGACTTTGTTGACTGCCGTTTGCAGTGTAGTTTGAAATTGTGGACAGAATCTGATGTAAGTAGCTGACATTAAGATCTCATTAAACACTTAAGGATTTATTGGTTCCTGAGACCCCTAAAGTAGGAAGTCTGTCTATGGTCAGTTCGCACGTGCCACTGGTCAAGCGTGCTGTCAAAGACAAGCAGCGTCGATGTCAGCATTTGTTTGGCGTGGCTCCCGTCCGCGAATTTTAACCAGGACCTGACTCGGCGAAACTGTATGTCTGAATTGCTTAACCCTGCATCACAGCACTAGTCCAATATGGCGTGTTTAAGAATTCAGATCACACAAGCTGCCAGAAAATATCCCCCAAGTTCACAACACACCAGTACAGTTGGACAGTAGACCAACACACCAACAAACCAACAATGTACGCTTGTCGTGATGTGTTTGTGCACGGTGTCACGTGTTTCACTTAACAGCTGTCCTCAGGGATCGCAGTAATACTGTTGAACGGTCCCTACAGGATGGCTGTCAAGCCGAAACATGTCGGATCGAAAATAAACGTCTTAAGCAAACTGTATACCACTGGTTTTACTGTCACATACCGGCAGATGTTTCGACTAAGGCCATAGTTGTGATATCAGTCTGTATTGACACAGTGAAGTGTTGTACAACTTACGTGCATTTCATCTTACAGATGTCACGTCTCTCACCACTGTCTTGCCATCTGCATACCTTGAATTTGTATATTTAAATATAACCATTTATAACAGGAGTAATTCCACAAAGTCTCCAGCTCCGGTAACATTAGCGAGCCTAGACTGATGTTACAAGTGGGGAGAGTGCGCGAAGTCGTGTGCGCGTAGATCAGTGTGTTTCTGCATTCGGAGCGGTGGACTTGCCAGTATTGGTCTGCTGACGTAGCGGCTGCTGTCACGTGGTTTAGGTAGGAGGACCGTAGGGTTTGTGAGATTCGCACTGCAGGTTGTCGTGCACAATGACCGGGACTTTTTGTATGTAATGTGCCCATATCTGTTGTGTATTGGTACCGTAACTGCATGTAATGTGCCCATATCTGTGCATTGGTACCGTAACTGCATGTAATGGAACGGTATGCTGCTTTCAGTCTGTAGTTAGATCGGTTTATTAACGTGGAAACAAGATATTTTTATGTAAAATTGTAGCTTTTACACCGGTGAAAATTAATATTGTGACAACGCTTCGGAGGAATATACTGCCGTAATCTTCAGGCTAGAAACAGTACAAGTCAATTTATTCTTCCGAGGCGTTGCTATTTACGCATCTGATTATCCGATGTCATATCCCAGAAGACCACAAAATGTGATGCTGTGAATTACTTAATGCACAGCATTTCTGAACTACTGAAGTTGTGAACAACTCTGACCGTCGGGAGTGGGTCGGTAGATGGCAGCACTCTGTTACTGGGGCAGGCCAACCGTTTGGAATCTCGTCGTGGAATCGTATACGCTGACAGCTTTATCGCGGTTTTTGTTAGTCCCTCCAGGAAAGTACCGGAAGACATATAGTATGCTATCTCAAACTATTCCTCGGCCACTCGATTTGGTATTATTTGAAATTCGTTGCTCATCATCGTGCGTTTCGCGATGCCAATAATCGTACAGTCGGTTTTCTTTGCTAACTTGAACCAGTGCGGAAGAATCGGACGTTTCTTCCCAACCAGTAGGGATGACGACGTTCACATGACCCTGACGTCTAGAAAGCACGCTATAATTAGGTGTACAAAACCTGGTTACCGTCATTTCATTCCAGAAAGGCGCAGTCGGTGCAGTGACTAGACTGCGGGTTGGACGACCGAGAAATCTTGGTTCGATTCTCGGCTGGTACAAAATATATATTTCATTCTTCAAATCGTCCGCCCGTCCGTTTGTTATTCGTTACCGGCGGTAAAGCGGCCGAGGCGTGAAGCTAGACATTCGCCCTAGTCCAGTGCCAAGGTCAAGAATGAGTGGAGCTATGCCTCACTTTCTCTGGAACCTTCATGACGTGTACAGGGACGTTGCCTTCACGTATTGTAATTACGTGCTGCCTTTGGTTAATAATCAACACGTGTCTTCTTCCGACCACATTCGTCATTTGTCGTCCTTGTGTACTGCACTACTGCCACCTGGTGTCAACCCAGTTGCAGTTAACAAATATATCGTATCCACGTGTTGAAGTTTTGTTTCTCTGCGTTATGTCGACGTTATGCTTGCAGTTTCTGTCATATTTGGTATGTGTGCGTTTCTCCGAAGGTCGATTCCAGTGAAATGTCCGCTCTCGTCTCATGGACTTTGAGCTGCTGCAGTTCCGGCGACCATCCAGTTCCCACTCCCGTGTAACAGTCGGTAAACTTTTAGTTCATGCGGTGGTCAAATACTTTTGTTGTAGGCTGTACCTTTGTTACGAATTCTGCCGTCTCGATCTGTGAAGTATAGGGTGATATCTCATTGATGCCTGCTCGCCTCCTGTGCAGCTGTATCTCCCCCGCGAAACAAGCACAACTCTGCTGTAGGCATATCTCTTCCTACGAAGTAGTAGTGATTTGCCATTCCAACCTGATCCCTCCACATTCGCCAACAGAATCCAAATTCCTCCAATAGCCACACTTCATTCAGCCCATCTCCCCTCTTGCATCTGCAGACTCCATCAGCCTGGTGTTATAGTTCCATTAGAGTGTATGTGTATTACGTATGCATGTCTCTTTTTTCCCTTCTGAGAGTGGAAAGTAGGGTAGAATGGAGAGGCCCTTGTTTCAGACGTTCTTGGGACGATGTAAGTATAAATATATCAGCGATGGTGGCGCTGCGTGGTGCGCAGTGGAACTGCCACGTGTTATCCTGCAGCATATTGAACGTGTTGTGTGTTACTGCAATGTTAGTGTGCAGAATTACATCAGTGAATTCCTTCTTTATGTCGAACAAGTAGCAGTTCTGAATATCCCGGTTCAACTCTCGGCCGAAACACCAATTACGTGACTGAGGTTTACACGGCTTTCCTCCATGTTTTAAACAAATGCCAGCGTAATATCTTCACACTTTGAATTCCGCCGGCATCTATAAGTTATATAACCTGTACTTTACGATCAAACAGCTATTCATTTCGCCCACACTCTTTATTGGTGGATTTCACATATTTGTTAAAACAAACAGCGGTTATCTGCAAGCAGGAATAGCCGGTTGGTCTTTGTAATAGAGGTGCAGTGTGTTTACTGTGAGGTTCATATCGTAGACTAGTGCAATGCTTAAGCGGTTAAACCAGGCCTTGAGCAGTGCCATATTGTTTCCATTTCATTATTCACAGTCATCCAGTCCTATGGCGCTGAGTAAACTCAAAATGCAAGGTAAAGGTCTCCCCGTAACGGCCGTGAAGGTACAAAGGGAGAGTGGAGCAGCAGCTCCAGTCATTCCTAACTTCGGCGCTAGGTTCGAGTGGGTGGTCAACGCCACGCACCGGCAGCTTTAAACCTGGGAGTGCCCCCACCTGGGCTCGAACCCCGGACAGTACAGCCCGTAGCGAGCCGCTACACCAATTGTGCTGTCCCGGTCGGCACACCTAAACTGTACAACGTGCAATTTTGCTGTCTGATATACCGTTGAAGAACAGGTGAGGAGTAAAAGGGGGCAGACCGGACGGACATACGAGATTCGCTTCCGGACTAAAGCGATGAAACAAACGCGTAATGGCATTTTTATGATAATAAGCTTGTGTGCTATGTGGTGTGTGCTGTGTGCTGTGTGCTTTGTGATGTGTGCTGTGTGCTGTCTGAACGTGAAATGAATGACAGTGCAAGAGGATGTGTAACGAAATGAATTTACTGTCTTGTAATTTGCCTGGATGAACTTAGGAAATTAACGAAAATCATCGGACAGGATGTTGTCCTGTCGCTGGACCGAATGTTTAATCCGGGACTTGCCTGACACGAAACGTGAGGACTTAACGTTGTAAAAAGTGTTGGAATGTGACAGGACTGGTTGTTATGTTGGAATGTGACAGGACTGGTTGTTATGTTGGAATGTTACAGTACTGGTTGTTATGTTGGAATGTGACAGGGCTGGTTGTTATGTTGGAATGTGACAGGGCTGGTTGTTATGTTGGAATGTGACAGGACTGGTTGTTATGTTGGAACGTGACAGGACTGGTTGTTATGTTGGAATGTGACAGGACTGGTTGTTATGTTGGAATGTGACAGGACTGGTTGTTATGTTGGAATGTGACAGGACTGGTTGTTATGTTGGAATGTGACAGGACTGGTTGTTGAAAGGACCGTTTGGGCTGTGGTAATTGAAATGTGAAGATCACGACGGACCAGTGGGTAAGGTCGTGGCATATTGCACTCAAAGCATACTGCTGGGCTAGACTGGGAAATGTGAAATGTTTCAAGATAGATTCTTCTTCTTCTTCTCCAATGACATCACAGCCCAATGCGGACTTTCGCCCCCTTAATGGACTTCTCCCAGTCATATCTGTAAGTTAGAGACTAAACGCACCGAAATCTGAACCAGGCAGGTACCGAACACGAGACAGGTAGGCCAATCGGTACACACCGAAGTTAACTGAATTGTTGTGTGTAACGTAATGTCGGTACTGCTCACGTCTGCAAATTTCAAGTGTATTTTTGAACTTTATGTAATGTCTTGCGGGATGCCGAACGTGCAGCCTGGTGGTTCGGAGTCTCCATGCTGAGGAATGTGCTGCTTCAAGGTACCTTAAAATGTAGCTATCGGGTTTGTCGGAAAGGTTGGTACCTTTATAACGTTCTACAAGCAATGACATCCAAGAGGTCATCACTTAGCCTTTATTTGAAGTTTAATTTCGTTCTCCGTGTGTCCAGATTCACTTTTCTTGAATCTGATCTTATGCAAGCTGCCTTACAGCACTCAAAAGATGTAGAACATTTTTTGAAGTTCAGGGAAATGCAGTTGTCCGCCGTAAAGGTTGTGGGAGCCTGAAGGCTGACTGATGCTTGGTTTGTATAACGCCCTGTGGTGAGATTCATATATTGCCTTCTGTAACGCCCTGTGGTGAGATTCGTATATTGCCTTCTGTAACGCCCTGTGGTGAGATTCATATATTGCCTTCTGTCGAAATGTACGGAGATTATGAGCGATGAATTTCAAGAGTGTGGAACGAAGTGGTCGTGACCTATTTTACGGTACTGTACCGGCCGTTATTGAATGGACTGAAGGGAATGTCTAAGAACCTTTGTCATGTTGCAGCTGTGTTCTAGATCATTGTGACTGGATGTGGTGGATGACAAACGGACATGCGTGCCCTAAAATTGGGTTCTTAAGACTGATCAAAACGAAAATGAAATATAAACATAAATAAGTAGATAATAAAGAGAGAAGAAAATAGCTAAACGTGTGTTAAAATAAAAGAGGAGATTTTTTAAGGCAGAAATAAACTGAAGTAGCAAGTGAGAAAGAAGTAATGTCGCGTTGCTCCGAAGTCGCGTCGTGGTGCTGTGTAGGAGGAATGTGGCTAAAACTGCGGGCGTTTTTAATCTCGACACCAAAGGAAAATGTGTTACGAGCGTTATCCTCCGTCGCTTTATGGTCTGGCGTACTTATTTTGACACGAGACCGGACGGTTTCTGGAACCTGCGTGGACGCAGTTCCGGAACTGAGTCAACAATTGAGATGAGAACTGCGTTTTTCTGCGCTATTACGCAGCGATTAGTGGTGATTGCTTACCGACGTTTCGGGGGCAAACTGTCGGTCTCATCTTCAATGTTCTTGACCCTTGGAGATAAACTCAGCTGGCCCCTGAAGATGGAACCGATAGGTTGTGCCGAAACATCGGTGAAGAATTGCCGCTACTCGCTGCGTAACAACTCAGAAGAGCGCAGCTCTCATCTGCTTTGCGGCGGAAGCCTCAAGTAGTCCAATGCTTGTCACTTAGCGATCAGTTTCTGGACGAGGTCGTTGGTAGAAAAATGATTAATAATATTAATGTGGAGCGTTGGTGGAATGGTAATTGACAATGGAGAACTGAAGTCCTCATAGAGAAACCTGTCCCAGTGCCATTCCATCCACGACATAATGCTTTTCTTCTTATTGTTTTAGGATGCCGTAAACTCCATAAAGAAAAGAGTGGATTCGAAGTTGCCAGAACATCAGAAGTTAGGGTAAGTTCTGCCTTTCTTCCTAGACAGGCCCAAGTGTTGTCTGCGTCATGTCTGCAGGTTAAGTACTCTTGCCTGTCGCTGTTAATGGTACTGTACTGGACATATTTTGATGCTGAGATCAGGTTCTGTGATTTCTTGGTAATATCAGTATGTTGGCTTGACTGTACCTGAAGTTACACCTTCGGTAGGACAGTTTACGAATCTCGTCGTGTTTCTCGGTTTCCCTTGACAGTGTTGTGCACACTTGGCCGATTCTTTCCCCGCTGTCAGCGTACTGTAATTTTAATACCCCCCCCCCTTCCCCCACTCACATTCCGCGTAAGCGTGACACGAAGGATGTACGCAAAACCAACTGCACTGGACTGCACGGTGGACGCACCGGACTGCGATGGTGAATAATACAGTATTGCCACATCTTAACGTTTCACAGCGTAAGAGTAATACGGGCTGCGCTGTAGGCTACTAGTGTCTGGCAAAATGGTGCACAGAACACTTACTGTCCATTTTTCTCCATTTTTATAAATATAGGCTTACACAGTTGAATCAAATTCGTGGTTTTTTTGTGTACGGATTATTGTTAGGTTGTTTGGCTTGTTATTTCTGGAAACGCAGTTTGCTTGGTGCAAGGGGCTGTTTGCTAGGGTAAACAGTGGCCAGAGCAAGATGTTCAGTCAGTCACCTTGTGCTGCTGTTGAGACGTCTAGGGCGCGAGGTTTCTACACGACTTCATGACAATATGATGGTTTTATGGAGGAGAAAGCGTGTATTGAGAACAGTACTGGCTTAAAATAACAAGGCGTATGAGACAATTCATCTTCGCGCAAAATACAGTAGGCTGAGTTTTAAAAACTCGCTAGTGTGAAGGGACGGTGCGAATTTCTGAAGGCTTAGGCTGAATTGCTGAACTGCCACTCACGTGACATGTCCCGCCAATGCGCAGCTGTCATACATCCGTCATGTACGTTGAACTCGCTGACAGTTGCCGTTTGGTTAGTCTTTTCGCGCGCGCGCTCACAAACACACACACGCATGCACGCACGCACGCGCACACACACACAACCTCGCGCGTTCGCTTTCTTTATACGCTGTTAATAGATGCGTTCATAGTTCCAACCGCACATTTGTGTGAAGTATATGTTGTGCTGGAGGCACGGGGTGGCGCAGTTGGTTTAGGCACTGCGCTACAAACCGGAAGGTCGCAGGTTCCACTCCCGATGGTGCCATTTTAATTTTTCATCGACAATCCTTCCGGCCGCGCTACGGCCCTTCGGTCGACTCAGCCTCTAACAGAAGTAAGTACCAGGAATATTTCTTGTGGGGTAAAGGCGGCCGGTGCGTAGGGCTGACAACCTTACCACCTTCATGTGCCGATTGTCTTGAAATCTGGGATCCTGAACGTCCTTTAACCCTCTGGGCCTGGATAGACCTGAACAGGGATTGCCTTACCTTGCAAATCTTGCGGTGGGTTACCGACTGTGTTCATTGATTATTATTCCGGCGGGGCCTAAAGATTTTTGTCTTCTATAAAACACACAGACTAGCTTTGGGGCCCATCGACAGGCACCGGTTTCCTTGAAGCGCCCGGGGCGGCAAGTTGCCGCTCATTTCCATCTCGTTCCAAGGTTCAGAATGACAGCAGTTGCACTTTTACACTCCCTCTGTGAAGGAGCAGCTTTCCTTGGCGCTGTGTTCCACCAACAGACTGCGTTTGACGAAGCTCATGTTTTGATCACCTTCAAAGTGACGTCGTGACGTCATATTATAATGGACGCTAGCAGAGATTAAAAACGTTGGCCTTTGGATGGTCCGCTGTTGCAAGTCTACATACGTATCTTATTTGTTTATTTTTTGTGTATTGGGGGGAATGAATAATAGATTTGAAACGATGTACTTAGAAGGAAGTAGCTGTGACATTCTAAAACATAGACCAGCTATCCTCTTTCGTGCCTGGAGACACTGAACATAGCCGTCGGGTAGCTACCCAACAGGGTAGCAGCACTAGGTGTTGATCCGAGGACTGGCACAAATCTGCCCTCGGTCCTTTGAGCCGCCGAACTCCGGCTGATAGGGTCTTGTGGAGGATAAGTAATGCAAACAGGATACAGCACGAGATAAAATAACAAAGGTAATTGTATTAACAAGTTCAACATAG
>Ga0131853_10012914_pt1 | contig 15302 bp, 12 predicted proteins | sample TergutLab28metaG_FD_92764 | JGI IMG/M metagenome (GOLD analysis project Ga0131853, IMG submission 92764) | Labiotermes labralis P1 segment gut microbial communities from Petit-Saut dam, French Guiana - Lab288 P1 (version 2) (version 2) | ecosystem: Host-associated > Arthropoda: Insects >...
CAATTGACCTCACGAGGCTGAGTGGACCCCGTTCCAGACCCACTACTACTCAGAAAATCTGGTAGCGCCGGGGATCGAACCCGGAACCTCTGTATCTGTAGCCAGAAACTCTGACCACTAGACTACAGAGGCGGTCATTTATGAGGAATGGCATGGTAATTCAGTCACAATGCAAATATACTTAAATAAAATTAGAATTTAATCATTGTGCTTTAAGTATGCTTAATACATAATCCCTGGAAAATTATACTAGGTCATGATAAACAAAAGAGATTCCTTTTCTGCAAAGATTATAAGCAAGTTGAGGACTATATTACAGTTTAAAAAATGGGAGAGGTTCACTTTTGTAAAATGATGTAGCCATTATTCATTCACTTTATGTTCTTCACGGAACATAAAGTGAATAAAAATATGGACTTGGATCTAACATGTGTCAGAGTATATGGAAACTTCTGTTTTCAACTATTTTCAGTCATCATATTTAGTGAATGCTAAAACCGACTTCCCTTCGCCATCATTCCTCAATAAATGAGACACACCTGAAATAACAGAACATATACTGTCAAGAGGTAAGTAAATGAAACTTGTTCCCTACTTCTATGATAGGCACATACAAGTGTGTGTGTGTGTGTGTGTGTAAGTAGCTTTTGAGAGCAGCTAATGGGAATAGCACAACTTCAGAAGTGGTTTTTAGAGTTCAAAAAGCTGCATAACCAGTTTAAAGCAAGTCTGAATTCCAAATCACTTGAGGATGTGGAAGAATATTAATAATAATTAATGCCTGCCTGACATAATGGAATGGCAGAGTTCATCAAGGTGTAAAAGTAATATGGAATGTCTGTTCACTATGAAGTCCCACACTGAATCTGAGGCAAATCCCAGTGTGAAATGACTCATACAAGATGAATAGCTTTATTAAACACAAGTGGTGATAAGTTTTGAACCCCTTCAATGCTTTCCTAAAGAGTAGGAATATCATCAAGGGATCTGCCAGAATTTCTCGTGTCATGCTTTGATGGTTCCTTTCAAACCATGTAAATGGCAATTTTTAGACCACACAAACTGAGAACATACTTGCATTAGCATACTGTGGACACCTAAATTTTCATGAACCAAAACTGAGCAAAACAAGACTGCCTTTTGTGTGTGTGTGTGTGTGTTGGTGTGTGAACGCGCACACGTGTATCTGAAAAGTTTCTCACACTACCTTTCCAGTATTTTTATAGATTATGATATAACCGTGTTGTACTGCTGGGAATCTTCGTGATTTAATCTTAATATGAACTGAATACAAACAGTGTTACTCTACACTATAACTAACACTATGTGGTACTTACTTTATTATAAAGTAACTGATGGAAATAAGTTAACAAAGAATGTTTCATTATACTACATTTTTTTGTAATGGTAGAAGTATTTTAATGCTTAAATATCACAGCATGAAGCCAATAAGGGGTGCAGAAAGCTACAATTGACGCATTCTTATACTTGGAATTGCAGTTGTGTGGTCTTGTTGCCTTAATTGTACGAACAGCCCCTGGTATGACTTGATAGCAGATATGTGGATCCCAGAATGAAAGCCACTGCATAATTCCACTATATGTTCCTATGACTTTGGTATAATTCTGATACTGTTTGAGCAGTGTATAAAAGCTCTGGGTCCCAGGGCCGGTCTAAACGGATACAGAAAATTTAATTCCCACTGGGTTTCGAACCCTGCACCATCCAGCTCATAGTGAGTCGCTATACCAACTACACTATCCTAGTCACCAACTAAGTTAATAAATAATAGAATGAAAATTCAATATATATGAGACTGACCTACCTTTAGGAACAAAGAATATTTCCCCTTTTCCCAATTTCATTGCAGTCTCATGAATAGTCACAGTAAGTTCACCAACCACTATACAGAACACCTGCAAGTAAAAAAATTAATTTACAATAATGTGAATCTTGAAGCTGTTCTATTCAGGTCTTGAAATGTAGTTATCATTTCTGGCCAACAATTTAATTCATATTATTACATATGGTCATTGTGTATTATGTTTCTGGTCCTGGAAATAAAGTTGGCACATTCATAACTTTTCATAATAGGCCGAACACGGGACACTTTATTTATCCACCCAACCATCCATCCACATCCCCAACCACCCATCCATCTGTCTGTCCATCCTTCCACGCCCCCAACCATCTGTCAGTCCATCCATCCATTTATCTACCCCCAACCATCCATCCACTCCTCTAACCATCCACCTGTATATCTATCCACCCACCCACCCATCCATCCATCTGTCCAACCATCCACCCATCAGTCCATCCATCCAATCTTCCAGTGGTCCAACAGTTACTGGTTCTCAGTCACTTTTTACCACAGTTGCCACTTTATTGCATCATTAGGAGTTACACTGTTCTGCTTCATCACCACCCTCTCCCACTTTACTGTGGGTACTTTGGGTCTTCCACCCGGTCATGCTAAGGAGATCTTGTTATCCTCTATGCACACTACATGTCCATACCATTTCAGCATATTATTTTTCATTCTTTCCAAAAAATTGCTTGTTTTATTCCCATTATTTTGTCTGATGACTTCATTTCTTACTTTTAACAGTCTCAGACATCCTTCAGTTCTTCTGGAGAAATTCATTTTTGTACTTAAGTTTTTCCTTGAACTCGTAATCCAGTGTTCAAATTTCCCAACCGTACCTTAAAATGCTTTCTATCACTGTATAAAATATTAGTTTCTTTGTATTTACTGAAACATATATACTTCAAAGTAGGCTATTTAGTGCTTCTTTGCTTTCCTGGCTTGCTCAATTTTAACACTTCTTAATTGCATTTTCCAGAATTAGTGAAGATGGATCCTAAGTCTACCGCCCTTAATATCAATGTTATACTCAGGTTTTATATTCTGTATGTCACTTCTTACACTTAAAAAATATTTACATTTAAGCCCCAACCTTCATATTCTTCTATTAACTTCTTTGTTATACATTCTGCATCTTCTTTATCTTAAACTATAATAACCTGCAAAAAGATAATGTATTGTTTGGTTCCCTATTGGTTGTCCCCTACCTATGTCCTTCTTGTTTCAGTTATACAGTAAGATTTCTAAGTAAATCTTAAGTAAGGATGGTCTTAATCCACACCCCTGTATTAATCCTTAGTTGTTCTAAAGCCTGTTGATATCCTACTTCCAATATTCACTTGTGCCTCATTACTGGCATACAGTTTCTGAATCGCTACTACAATTTCCTGTGGAATTCCAATTTTTCTGACAACAGACTACAGCAGTTTACTTGGTACCAAGTTATATGCCTCTTCCAAGTTGACAAAACCAAATGAGCTTATTTATTCTTGTCTTCTTGTTGCATTATTATTTGTTGGAGACAAAACATGTTATCTAAACAAGACTTCCCTCTTGGAAATCCTGCCCATTCTTCTGACATCTTTGCTTTTATCATATTCTTTGTTTTGTTCTTTTACTTTACTAAATACTCTTTCAATATAATTTATAATACTTAACCCTCTGTAATTGTTACAATCCTTTTTATCTCCCTTTATATATATACAGCATACATATGCAGAATTCCATTCTTGCAGCTTATCTCCTTCCATTAATATTTCATCAAACCTGTCCATTTGAAGGTTATTACATTTTTTCCTCCATATCCGAGTAGTTCTTTTGGTATACCTCCTGGCTCTGGAGCTTTATTGCCTTTTGAAAACTTAAGGGCTCTTTCTACCTCTTCTTCTTTTATTATCACCTGGTTTCCTTTCCCAACATTTTGTATCAGGTCTGACTCCATACTCTTTTTGGTTTTCCTGTAGCAGCCTCATACAATGACACTGCTTGTGGTCTCATGTAACAAATTTTATTACTGAATTTGCTCCTTTATTTCACCTAATATTCTTAATCAGTATCTAAGCTTTTGATCATTGTGCATACCCTACCACATTCTCGAACTCACTGCATTTATCTTCCCTTTATCTCTTTTCAGCTTCCCTTATTTCTACTTTTACTTTTCTTTTTAGTATGCCATATTCATTGTCATCTTCCTGTAACTTGGTGGTCTTATTTTTTAGGTACAGGTTTTTCCTTTCAATTACTAGTTTTCCCAAATCTGCACCTATTTTTCTCTGTTTTTGCCTTACCTGGAGTTCTTCTCCTCATACCCCTCTTGGTCCTTTTATGTGAACTTTCCTTTAAATGTCCATATCTTTCTTGCATACTTTCTCCATATAATATTTTAATACAGTTCTGTACCCTTGTTATATATAACTGACTTATACTTTCATTGTGAAATAAATGCACTTTACAATTGGGAACTTCAATTTCAATTTCTTTATCCAGTTCATTTTTTCCTTACTCATTCCTCTTTTCCATCGAGCACGTAACTTCTGCTTTCACTATATAAATTTCCATTCCACATTCTGGGTACTCTGTATGCTCTAACATATTTCACAATACATATCCTTCAGAACTGCACTCTTCTGGGTCATTATACAGTGACCAGTGGTAATAAACTAGAAAACAGCAGTTCTCGACTACTTCATGGTGGAAGCCTGAAGTCACACATAATACATACCTTTTTCTGCTTCATTTATACAAGATCCAAGATAGGTATTAGTTTTCTATTATGCTCTTCCCATGTATACATATGAATTTATTTGTTTCAAAAAGTGTTTAGAACTGCCAGATCCTCTTTGCTGCACAATTCTTGTCTTTCCCAACACCACTCCACATGTGGATCAATTGACCTTGTAATTCACTTTCCTGTACCTGTTTTCTTTGTTTCTGTTAACACTTCAATATCTAAATTACTTCATTCCAGCTCCTTAAAAACTTCATATTTTGTTGTTAATATCTGAATGTTCCATGTAGCTGCAATCAGAGTGCTTTTTCAAAGCCACATGAATTCCAGTTGCTCCTATGTGACAAATTCTTTTGACTTAGATATGTAGCAACTTTGTCTTTTTTACTGGCTGGGTTGCCAGCCCATCGGAAACCCCCATAACCTGGACGACCAGTTAGTTACTTCTTAGTCTGGCTTCTCACTTTCAAAGTCTCTGCTATGCTACTGCTGACACAGCTCTCAGGATCACCTGAAGCATGCAAACCCTCTCCCCATGACAAGGTGAGCAACCGAAAAAAAGCGACATTAATTTGCAGAGTTTATTTATTAGGTCAAAAAAATTCTATTCCATACTAATATGGGTTAAATGCTGCGACTGCACTTAAATGAAATGTATCCTGAAACCATTAGAGCAGTTAATTTAAATACACTGTATTCAATAGAACATAGCACACATAATTTCATTTAATTACTGTCTATTGCATTAGTAATGGCAAAGGTTTAATATTTGCAGAAGTGAACCTGTACATGAACACATCCTTATAAGCATTAATACCATCGGATGTTATCAAACTTCCTCAGTGTAATTTATGTTTTTCCCCTACTGAAAAATTTGGGTTATCATATTATACAGAATTCAAAACTGATACCACATTAGTTTAGAAGTTTCCTGCATAGCCATGCCACTTGGCAGCCAACATAGGGCAGGAACACAGTACAATGTGTGACAATGTTGACCTTGGGGAATGGTGAGACAAAATGGTTTGTTTGCTCCTTCACTTTCAGTTAAACAATGAACCAGAATGACTCCAAGGAAGTTTCTTGTATACAGAACTTCATGCACACACAATGAACAGCAAAGCAAACACCAAGAAAAGAATACACTACTTACCAAATTGGAATGAATGACGGAACACGATTCACAAAGAGGACCAATTTCAACATATCCAGTTGACATCCCAGGCACTTTAAGAGCTGTATAAACATCACAGTTACCCTCCATACACTTGGCAACATCCGAATCGATACGAAATGTTGAGAAACACTCTGAAAATCAAAATAGGAAAGGAAATCCTCAAATCATTAAAATTATTTAAATGCTGTATCTTAGAAGTAACCCTTTGAGCTCTCATAATGGGCCAAACTAATGGGCATAGTGAAAAGCCACAGGTTGACTAACTTATACCCTTCTTTTGTCAATTAAAGAGGCTTCTCTGGCCATTAAGTATATCACTCAAAGATGTTGTCAAGATGTTAATGGGGGTTTGGAAACTTCAAGGTAAGATACACTGCTAACTGGTCAGCAGATGACATATACAAGTGAAATACAGGCTGACACCTCTTTCTGTGGATTCAGTATTTGTGGTTTACCGAAGCCCATGTTTCAAAACGTGTGCCAAGCGAGAATGGGCCGTAACATGGTGAAATCCAGCAGCCCAAACGTGCCTGGTACTTGACTCATCTTCCTTTGTCCCCGTACCCATGCTTCTCCGCAAACTTGCCAACATTCTGCTTCTAATATTCTTGCTGTTCGAATTAGCTGCCACGTTACTGCAGTTTGTGTTCACAAAGCAACAAGAAGAATGGAGTAGTCAGTGAATACCCACAGTAGGCTAAGATATTTTTTAACAATAAAATTTTCTCATTACAGGTCATGTACAGGTACATACACAAGATTTTCATTGTAAAATGTGTAACAGTAACATGCTTTTTTATTACTTATGCGGTGCTTTGAAGGAAAAGCATGACCTTTATTGTTCTGTCATCCCTTGAAACTGTACACGATATTGTACAGTAGAGGTACTGTATTTTTTCATTGCTCTATTGTCTTTTAGGATTAGGCTAAACTGCCAGAATCTCTAAGACAGTGTGCGTTAAATAGATGTGGCACTGACACAGGAACCGTGGTATCACGAGGACTGTATCAGGGGCCTAAATATTCCAGGATACAACCTGTTCTCTGCGAGCGGGATGGATAGACCTTGTGCTTGTATTCTTACGAGGAACGAGATGGCTTGGCTGCTACCAGGATTCTCTTGTAGGGACCTGGTTGCTGTTTTAATACAATATAATGATGAGGGGGTAGAGCAGAGTTTAGTTGTTTGTTCTGCATACCTGCCCTACGATTCTGAGGACCCTCCTCTGTCAAAGGAACTAGAGGAACTCGTGCGATATTGTGAAAATGAGGACCTCTGTCTGGTGGTGGGGTGCGACTCCAATGCACATCATAGTGCATGGGGTAGCACGAACTGCAACAGAAGAGGGGAGGCCCTGATGGAGTTTCTAAATTCTACAAATTTGGAGATTCTGAATCAGGGAAATGAGCCCACCTTTTGTAGTGGTGGTAGGTTTGAGGTGACTGATATTACCCTTGGGTCAATTAGACTCCTAGAAAGCATTTTAGACTGGGAGGTTTCACAAGAGCCGTCCCTGTCAGATCATAAACATATTTTGTTCACCTTAAGGGGCTCCGAACCAGTGCACCTAATTAGGAACCCTAAGAGCACCAACTGGGGCTCCTTTAAAGGGGAACTGAGGAATTGACTGGAAAGGGGCCCCAGATTGGATACGAAAGATGAAGCTGGACTGGGGCTTGCGATTGATTGGGTTCAGCAGGTCCTGGTCTCAGCCTATGAGGATGATTGTCCTCTTAAGCCTATTAAGACAGGTAGGCAATCTCTGAGGTGGACCACTGCAATGGAAACCCTCAGAAGAGGCGTACGGTGGCTCTTTAATAAGTGCCGATCGGATAAGTATCTACATAGTTGGGTACTCTATAGGGAGGCTCAGCGAAATTATAGGAAGGAGGTAAGGAAGGCTTCCAAAAAGGCTTGGAGGACCTTCTGTAGCTCCATTAATGATCTGCCTAGTTCAGCTAGGCTACATAGGGCCCTATCTAGGGACCCAAAAATTAAGCTGGGATCTCTTGTAGGAAATGTGGTACTGGGGAGGAGACTTCAGTCCACATTTTATGTGAGTGTGAGGCCTTGGCCTCACTTAGGTATACTTAACTGGGTTCCTTTTTTTTGGACCCAGATGATATTAAGAAACTAGGCGTGGGGGCCATCTGGCATTTTGGTAACACCACAGGGCTCCTTTAAGCTTGTGAGAATGCAGGGCATAAAAGAGCCTGTTTTAGGGCCTAGGTGCATCGGGCCCGAAAAGGGCTGGAACCCACATATCATTCTATTCTATTCTAGCGTTCGGTATCATCCACGGCTTCATGTAACCATGGTAGGTCTTGGAACGTATTACACACGATTAAGGGGGTCTGCCTATATAAGAGATTACAGCACTGCCATCTGAGGGAGGGAAAATAAGCACTAAATCAACATTTCAATGGTTGTGATTTTTTAGGTTCTTTCATGGTGAAGTTTATTTACAGATCCTGTGTCAGCTGCAAATGTTATAGGACACTGGAAATAGAATTAGACACTTACAAACGGTGATTTCAAAAGGATGCAGACATAAGCAGTTACAGCCTATGTTAGTCCCAAAACAGATTACCAACTCTGCAACATATTCCCATTTATGCCAGTTATTATAATAATTATTCAAAATGATACCATATTATGCTACATTACTTTCCAGCTCATGTGTACATGATGTCTATATGGAAATTCTTTTGCCACTCCTTTATTTTGCCCAGCAGCCATCAAAAAAATTAAAAGCAAGGAAGTGCATATTTTAAAGAATGAAATTTAAGTTACTGAAGCAGCTACAGAGAGGCCCAAATATAATCACCTAATTCACGCATCCCATTCCCATATGGCACCGACACCAATTTTCTTGAATCAGGTTCTTTAGAATCTCCTTCTACAGACTGCAGTATTTTCTTCGCATTAAGAACTAAAAGAAAGAAAAGGTACATTTTAATGAACATGGGAAATACACAAATTAAAATAAATACTGCTACCCACCAAGTAAAAATCCCAAGAAGCCAATACATTCTATGCAAAACACAAAACATCTGGTAAGATGAGAGATCCAGCTTGCCATTGCCTTAATATGTTATGACAATGTAACCATGACAACGCAAAAGACTGCTTACCCTTAAAGAGAACTTTCCTATGTGTACTGTTTATTTATTACAGTCATAATTGTTGTCACCTTATACATACAATTCTTTCATACAATTTTCTCAGTTTCTCCCTCCATTTCTTCTTTCATTCCTCTCAGGGCATGTATTCACCTTTGTGTATCTCATGGTCTAACTGGCTTACAGCATTGAATTAAGTGGCAATGCACTGCTGAATTTATACAGATAATCAGATTTTAGAAACTGTATCCTGGGGTTTTGATGTTATCATTCACGGATGCAGACAAAAATATTTTGTACACATTCAGCAATTGCAAAGGACATCAATGGTATCAACATTTTCTATAGTTATCCAATCAAAACAATATCATAAATGGTCTAACATTCACTTATTCATTACATACACGATGTTTTGGCCAACAACTGCAGCCATTATCAGGTGATACTACAACAATATAAAAGGTTAACTTGAGGAAAAGGCTCCTCCTCAATTTACCTTCATATTTTTGTAGTATCACCTGATGACAGCCCCAATGTCAGCCAAAACAAGTCATGTGATGAATTATTTGAATGTTGGAGCACTTATTGTGTTGTACTGATTGGATAACTCCAGAAAACATTGAATGAACAAATACAACAGTATAATGTCACCTACATTTAAATCAATGGTATATTTCAAAAAAATATTCTTGGGCAATAAACCAATGTGTTTACATAAAATGTGAACATTTCAGAAGCATGCTTCATTATCTTCAAGTGACTCATCCCACTGTGTTATGTTGTGTTACTGGTTTAGCAACCTTCACTTCCATTACCATGGCTTTTTTTCTCTCTCTCTCAATGAATGAACACTGAGGGGTTATCAGATCTCAGTATGCCTGCAGTTTACACAAATTCATGATATCTGACATTGAAATGTAACTTCTTCTTAGATGGCACTACAGTCCAATGCGACCTTCACCTCCTTAATGGGCTTCTCCAAGTCAGCTCTCTTTGTTTACCTCTCTTTTCAGCTTTTAATTTTGCATTTATTAGTATCTGTTTGTACACAATTCCACCTCTGCTTTTTGGCCATTCTCTTAGCCCACTTTCCTGAGGATTATGTATAAACACTTGACCTACTTTACTTTTATTACTCATTCTATTAACACGACCAATCCAGTTCAATAATATTATCTGACAAAATGAAACACAACACAAACTTTCTATTTTGTATTCTCATGGTGGGGCCACACCATCTTTGTGGAAATGTGGCCTCTGTTGGGCTGATAGTCTGTCTCCTGGATGACAAATGAATTACCATGGGGCAGTGGTAAAGTGAAAATTGACAGGGCCCTGCCATAGCTGGGGCAGTCAGTCACTTGCCCGTCACTGTGGAGACCTGTATTCCCTCGCAATTTTTTTCAAGCAGCAGATATTACAGCACACAAAAGGCAGCTGTATGTTCACTAGTATTATATTTCACTAAAGTGACTGACAGCACCTCTGAAATATTGCAATTACAGAAGCATTATCTATAACACAATAATAATTATGATACGATGTTAAAAACAACATTAATTAACACTACACTCATATGATACTAATCCAGCAGTATGCTATCAAACATGTATGTTTACCACGATGTTCACGATGAATCCGCTGGCAAGAGGGGAATCCTGGATCAATGCCTTCCACTTCACGGCACCTGTCTGCCCCAGTCTTATATTTTATTCTTTCTCCTCTCCAGTATTCCAAGGGTTTAACCCTATGCCTTTTTGATCGTCTCAAATCTGTAAAGTGACATCAGTTGCAATAATGCCCATTTTCATATACCAATATAGATGCAGTGTAACATAATTTCTTACGTAAAAGCCAACTTGCCTTGGGTAAAGGGGGGAAAAAAACCAGTACACAAATCTAAATCCTAACAGACTCACAAGACTGTAAACCATCTGTACCAAATATTCCCTGAACACACTCAGAGGAAAGAATGGATACAGGAAGATAATAAAAGGTCAAGACAAAAATCTTATCCAACAGCACATCATTTCTTTCACTCACTGGCAGCAAAGTAATTCCTACACATACTACTACAGCTATGAATACAGCCAGCATCAAAGGTAGTACTTTGCTAGTGTCTTAAAATTCTGTGTGAATGAGTGCAGAAATTTCATACTCCAGGATGATAGATTCACAGATTACCCACTACATTTGTCTCTAGTCATTTAAAGAAGGCAGTATTTTGTTTAATTTTCCCTGCTAGCTTCCAAGTTAAAAAGAGAAGTCATACAAAAAGTTGGAATGCACAGTCATCTTTTTATAAGACAATAATTTGTCACAGTTTTTTTGAGAAATGAGAAGATTCAATTTTGGACACAATGCTCACTCAACTTCTGACTTTAGGTCCAAGCATTAATGCAATTTAACATCCATCAAACGAACAAAAATTGTAAACACACGAGTATTTAACGTGTTTGATATATTGTTTGACTCATTATAGTCCACTACATGGCAGACAATGACGATAACAGCAGCAACAGCAGACGATGATGATGATGACGACAACAACAACAATAACAACAACAACAACAACAGTGTGATCAAGTAACATGCCAAGGAAATTTTAAAATATACAGAACTCACAGTCAAAATGCAGCACATGTGGGATATAAAAACAAAAGTAACATCATTAATCCTTTGATGCCGGAATTAAATCCCCCCTCCCCCAACCACTTTAGTGGTCATTCGGCCATTTAAAGGGCTCACTGCGCGACGTATATGTCTGTCGTTCGGCGGCTAAGGGTTAACAATAAGGCTAAGAACCAAATCAAAATCATTCAGAAAATACCTAAGCAACATACTAGGAAAGTACAAAATCAAGGAAGTACAGAAAACATCCACACTGGACAATGCACACATACTTCAGAACATACTAACTTTGAAATACAAAACATTCAACATGGGATATAACATTTCATGTACCAAATATCATAACCACTGAACAGTGGCAACACCATATACCCTAGAAATATGGTTTGCTTCAGGTATATAATTGTAAATAACTTCCATAAAAATGATAAGTTGCTGTTGTTGTTGATGATGATGATGATGATGACGACGATGACAATAACAGGTCTACAACAACTGACTGAACTGTCCATAACTACAGAAAAAATATAGGTATGCTTGACAAAACCATCAAAGTGCATATTTAATATGTGTAGCAATTCCCAGCTGTCACAATCAATTCAGCACTATCACCAAGAAGCTTCAGAAATATACAAACTTGAAAGAGCTAATAAGAATATGCCAACTGAACATGGTCTATACAGTACCATTAGTGTTATCCACAACAGGTATTATCTTTCTATATATACATATGCATGCATATAAAACACAGCTTGAAACTGCTCACTCTTCACCCTGGTCTGTATCTTCTAATGCATAAAGCTGCAATATGTAACACATGCATATAAGTAGAAAGATTTTACCAGAATAGTGCATAAGTGCAAGGTCAGTGACCTGTACTCTATGAAAACCAGCTAAAATGCTGTGAATTCACGATGATAACAACAATAATTCAATATTAATTTCTTAAAATGAAGTACCAGTATCACTTAAAGATGTCGTACGACACCTTAGTCATTGTGCTCATTATGAGACCACTATGAAGGAGATACATATTTGATTACAAGATAGGACTTCCAGTTTACAGAAAGACTGTTCATCTGCCTTTAAAGTTTGCTCTGTGTGCTGTTAGTGACATGATACAGCAATCATCACTTTTACGTGCAAGTTTTGAAAAAGTAATAATTTATAACCTTTATTATATATGTAAAATCTTCTTCTTTTTTTTTTTTTTAAACCAACTTAACTATCAGAGACATACTCCTTCGCTTCTCCTTCCTTTATAGCACTGATATGAGACTTCTGCTCACCTGTTACCTCATTATGCTCCATGTCAGATGTCTTTTCTTCCTGACTCCTTATGGCTCTCTTATTCACATGCACAATCTCATTATCACTAGAAGATTCCACGTTATTTTTATCATCAGCTATATCCTGAGCATTTTCCACCACTCCTGAGACAAAAGAGTTCCAGTACCAGTTGATATATGCATCTGTATTAATTAGTATTATGTATTGGTATAAAAACTGTCCTCTTACCACAATACAGAGAAAAAAGACTGCATAAGGGAGGTCACATGAATTGGAATGAAGGAAAATGTGCAATAAATAACTTTGTTGTTCCTGTTCTTGATCTAGTATGATTATTTTTCAGCCTGTAAAGGTGAAACAGTTTTGACAATGTAACTAGAAAAGTGCAAGTTCATTTCATCATACATCCCTCTTGACAGTGTCACACCATCAATACCTCACTTCGTTTCCAATTATATTAGTACACATAATATTTTTTATTAATTTCTGGAAGAAATAAGCAGTATTTTAAAGTGGCAGATTCATTTTAATCACTCAGTTACAATTTAAATCTTGTGCATGCATGGGAACTTTCATTTTCTCACATTCACAATCTGAAAGCACTGCCTCCTCGTAGTACAGTACAATAAAACCTATTTACGATGTTCGCACTTAAAAAGCCAGAATAACTAAGTACCAGATTTTCCCATATGATTAAAATACAGACTACCCTATTAGTACGTGTCCTGCTTAAACAAATTTTCTGCCTATGATGCACATAACTTTCACAACCACACAATGAATTTTTCAACCACTTACATGCATTTCACACATGATGCAATGCCTGGGTCCATGTGCAATTTATAATGAAAATCAGCATGGGGTTAATGAACCACACTGTGCCTATCACCGTTTTCATTTAATTTCAATAACATGAAGTATTCTGTGTGCAAAGTTTGTACTCTTTGTGTTCAACTGAAATTGCTTGTGTGTATACAGTTTTCATCCTTCAAAGCCCGTAATTACTGAATGCATGACTAGCATGGTATATGATAAAAAAGCATAAAATGTAAGCTGCACCCAATTCAAGAAAAGGTGCATATTATGAGCACTGTAGATGGAACTTAAAATTTTCCTCACAAAGACATTTAAGAACAATTATTTCTTTGTGAACTTAAAATATAAGCAGTATACTGTCTATCCTAAACAGCCGAGCCCAAAAAAGGGTGAACACAGCGAAACATATTAGTAAAGAATCAGTACTTACAGAATTGGTCTTGGTAAAACAAGCTCTTCAACTAACAGTTGTTTTATACAAACCTTGTGATGTGTTGAAAATCACTAAAGAAATTAACACTTGGTTTTATGGCACAAATGAATCACTGAATAACGAATGCATATAAAATAATACTGTTGTAAAGGGCATTCCAATTTCAACACAGAATTACACAATAATATTGTTTTAGGCTTACTAAAGCTGTTTTCCCCCTTTATAAGCCTGGTATGTTGAATATTTTTCATATATGTAAGAGGCTCCACTGTTTCTCAGGTGGTTAGGACAACTGGATGAGCCATCAGTTCACTGCAGTCAAACAATGGAAAAAATGGATGGGGCTTTAGTATACAGCATACGAGTTATGGACTGTTTAAGTTGGGTATAATGCACTGTACTTCTGGTGTTTGCTTATTGCCAAGCCTGATGTAGAAAACATTTGCAGTAGTTTCTATACTGCTGTTTTAAATGGCAGTGTAAAACCAGGATATTGGCATAAAAAGTTCTGGAAAATTATATCCATCAAAATGCTTCACAAAATAATGTAAAAAATGCACACTCAAAACTATGTTTCTTTCAAATAAACTAGACACAAGTACTCTAATACTGAACTGAGTATAACCACTTGCTATTACAGACAGTGATTGAAAACACAGGAACCTGCTGGAAGCAGATGTGCAAACTGCTGGGGTGTATAGAAAAACTAAGACTAAGATGAGCAGTTAACTGTCATACTAATATTTATTTGGTGATTACACATTCACTGTAGAATGAGAAGTGTTAAAGATATACAATTTGGTTTGGAGGTAACTGTCTTCCATCACACGCACTTTCTTCTGTATAAATCGTCATCTGATTCAATCCTGTTAACCACCAAAACTCATCCCACAAAGCATCTAACAAAAATGTCCTTTGATACACTATGGCCCTGAATTTCGATTAAAAGGATGGTGCAAGCAGGTCAACATAAATTTTTTAAAATTATGTGACAACCCCCCAAGTTGTTAAATCAATCCAGTCACATTACAGTTGGAATTACACAAACATATATCAGATAAACACCTTACCACTCTATGAAACTACATTTTAAGCAGGCATTCCGAAGCATATACAGACACGAATTAGAGACAAGACTATCCCATAAACCGTGGACGCAAGAAATATCCAAGGTAACAGACTGGCCTAGAAGAAGGGCAGTTGCAGATTTCCGACTGTGCGTTGGGCATGATTGCTTGGG
>Ga0131853_10012915_pt1 | contig 15301 bp, 8 predicted proteins | sample TergutLab28metaG_FD_92764 | JGI IMG/M metagenome (GOLD analysis project Ga0131853, IMG submission 92764) | Labiotermes labralis P1 segment gut microbial communities from Petit-Saut dam, French Guiana - Lab288 P1 (version 2) (version 2) | ecosystem: Host-associated > Arthropoda: Insects >...
ATCCCCCCTCCGTGTTTTGTTCCCCCCTTGCACACCCCCCCACCCCCCCCCCCCCCCCCCCCCCCCCCCCCCCCCCCCCCCCCCACACTCCCAACCCAACTCTCTGCTTCAGACTTTTTCCCGATTCACAACATCGCCACTTGCCCGCAGTCAAACGCTAGAGGCAGTAACCCCCGTCGTGTTGTGGTCTGACCGACTGCACCGACTTTCGTAGCAACAGGAAGTTGTTCTGAAATGAATACGCTATTTCGCAACGCTTGAACCTCTCGTGAATGTTAATAGTCGGTTAGAAGCAGGTAGACCTGTCACACTGCAAAGATCGGGAGAAGTTGCTTGTTGCATTTTTTGTAATATCTGCAACATTATTGTAATTCCAATTAGCAGGTCTTAGACAGGGTCGTGTTTTATATCATTCGTGGATTTTTAAAAGACATATAGGCAATGAAAGTATAAATTAGATTCGATGTTCATGTTGTGGGGGTTAAAAGCCAGAGAATATTTGCGACGTATAAATTGGAAGTTACTGTAGACTAGAGAAAACAATACAATAAGGAATTTCCTGATAGGTATTTTTACGTACAGTTTTTAACAGTGTCACTAACTAGAAATTTCGATGGGCAAAACGTATAGCACGAGCGTGAAAATATAAATCTAATGCGAAGAAACCAACTGAGATAAGATGCCACACAACTGAATTCAGTGCTAGGTGAGTAAAACACTGGCCACACTTAGCTGACGCCTGATAGGGTATATTGGGGCTATTTATACAAACACAAAAAAAATTTTGGGTTTAATAAAGTTGTATAATCTCTTGGCCAACTCTACCAATATCAAAGTTTTAAGAAAGTCACCATGCCCATTAATTATACCGCCTTGAGCGGACATACAGTGTGGAGATTAACTATTAGGGCAATTGTTTATAGTCTACGTTAAAGTATATATTATTACGAAGATCAAGAAATTTAGTATTTATTTCTCGATAACACTTCCAAGTGTCACCATTCGTTCCGTCGGGATTGTGGTTTGTATCAGTCACTGAATTCTGTACCCTGTAGAATTTTCTGCACCTTGTAGGTCCATTGTTTAACCGAAAGATGTCACGTGACGCCAGAACCTACCATAGAAGTTGCGTGCTTTCTGACCTTCTCAATAATGTAAGGTTCTGTTCCAATTACTGAAACAATCGAAGATTTGTTTGTCATAATTAATCGCACACGAAACCATCAAAGCTGTGTTAAAAGTCTACATTGAAGCGTGTGCTTTGTGATCCACCGTGCGTACCTTCCTTGGTGGCAATTGTCTTCATTCGTAACAAATTATACAGTTTATCTGTTTTGTGCAGACCAAAACCATTGCAGATCGTCAAAAGTGAGAGTACGGATACTGATAAAGAATGAGTTCAACGTTATTTACGGGGAGTAATATGCAGGAAAGTAATAAATGAAAGGAGAATAACATACAAGTACGAAGCAAGACGTTTGGGATTGGGGATTATAATAATGAACAAACGAATGAAGTATGAGAAGAGAGTAAAATCAGCTTCTATAAAATGAGATATCTTCCTTGAATTAAATGCATAATTCCAAATTGCCTGCCAATTGTCAACACACAGGCCGTGGGGTATTCCGTTCTGATGACGTGTTCGTTGGACAAAATGTATAAACTGATGGTAATCTGAACAAATATGTTCCTCTGTCCGTTACGACGAAGCACGTACTGGAAGGTATAGCTGAACGTGTATTATAGGCCGCGTTAATAATCAAATCTTCATACTTATTGGACTCGGTCCATCCTCCGTTTCCTCCGTCTACCTTCAGATTAGCGCAGCCTCTTTGACACGATTCTCTATGCAGCGTGTTGCACACTAAAACTTCTAAAATCAGACGAGACTTGCTTTCTTAAACGGTGATGATAATTATGACAATTACCTAGGTTACTATTGTCAGAATGAAGGTTCTCTCAACGGTTTGATTAAATATTTTTCACTTTTGGATTTTTACACCGCGTTCATAGGTTAATAATTACAGACTGTTCAAGGCAGTGCATCTCATTTTTCTTCAGGATCAAGGAAAACGTATTATTTGCAATTTTGATATCTAATGTGAGATAATTTTACTGGAGTTCAGGATTGGATGGCGGATGTTAATGATGAAGTTTTTGAGCCTTCTGGCTCCATAAATGTGAGGAATTTTTATAAGCAGCCAAACAATTATAAGCTCTCCTGAGTGGAAGAATTTGTTTGCCCACTGTACACTACGCAAATGAGAAGTTTCAGGCAGACTAATCCTTGCGAGGATTTAGTTCGAAAGGGAAGAACTTACTTCGAGAGTTGGAGTGCATGGCTAACAATACAAAGTGCTAGAATTTGTTACAATTGTACTGGATACTATTAAGGCTTGAAATTCCACTTTGCACATGTAAACCAATACAGATAAATTGGAAATGAATTGAAATAAGCCGGGTTTTGTAAAAAAGAATTGTTATTATTGCAGACATATTTGTCATTGACAGGCTTAAAATTTATCCACTAATTCACAATCTGCGGGTATTTCAGAATACAGAATAATAATATTTGAATCTAAAAAGAAGGAAGAGAGAGTAGGCTGCTGGGGTTTGCATATTGTAGAATTTTACAATTCCCACTCTGCACCAAGATGGGTAAATCCAGAACGATCAGATGTGCGTGACAAGTATCTCGCAAAGGAAATTAGAAATACTTAAAAAATTACTTAAATACTCGTAACGGATCATTTCAGAAAACAGGAGTAGTTGGGACGATAATACAAAAACGGTCATTAAAGTAATTGGCAAAATTAATTGGTGTGTGTGTGTGTGAGTGTGTCTGCCAAGCGATTATCAGACCATGCCAATGAATACTCAGTTCACAGTGAAAGAACGATTTGTCTAACTTCTGAGTAACTATTATCCCAGAAACTAGGAATTAGATAATTCATTAATTTCGTAATTTCTAGTTAAAATGTACATTAATACAGCAAAAGTGTAAAACTATGTTACGCGAAAAGGCGCGATGCTAGGGGCGCAGCTGGGTGGGGGGTGTGGGGAATCGTGCGGCCGTCAGGGGAAACAGAGTCCAACTGGCAGCAAAGTGGGGGAAAATTAATTCTTTAAATAATTTGTTTTTGTCTTCAACAATTTTTTAAATTACGTCGAAGAATAACAGAATATTCAATAATTAATTGTTTTTTTAACTAAATTATTTCTATTAGGAGCTGCCACTGCGATTACTGGTCCCAAGCAACAAAATCCCAGCTACGCTAACACCCATACCGACACGTGCTTCCCTAAATCGAAAGCAAGTTGAGCTACAATACAGTGAAGCAAATGTACAGTGCAGTTCTTATAAAAAAAACCAACTAAATGCACTAATTTACCAAATTTATTTTTTGGAATAAAACTCTACATATTTCGGACAGTTCCTCTGTCCATCATCAGAAGTTTTTCACTGTACACACAGCAATGGTATATGTCATACAGGTTTGCTGACAGCTTGCGAGCAGGATTAGTAGTCATGGAGTGCACCATAAATACCACGCTACTTCGAGTATAGTATTGTCTGCGTTCTGCGCCACATTTTGTTGAGGAAATTTTATTATTATTCTTATTATTATTATTATTCAATTGGCTGTAAATCCCTGGAAGGGAATTGACGCCTCCCTTTCTTTGAGATTTCGTGACATTGGTGTTCTTACGAGGTGGGTTCTTAGCCCCACGCCCAACCCTCAGCCTGGAGGACTAGGGTATCCTGTTTAGTCTGGGTCATCAAGTTTGACCTGTCCGGCATGCGAGGCCCTAACAGTAGCTACGCTACCGCCGCCATAGCTCTCAGTGTTATTTGAACATACATTCCGCACCACTACAACAAAAAGGACATCTGCAGTGAGGATTGTTAGGGTACTAAAGGCAAAAACAGTGTGACTTGGATGCGCTCGTATTTGTGGGGACGTGAGCATACAAAATTTTAGCCAAAGTTCCTGTAAGGAGGAGATTATTTTTGGATATGTAGACCTTATATTACTGCGTAAATAGGAAAAACTGCGTGGGTGTCTGGCTAGAGCCTGTGGGAGGCTCTTTGAACACACCAGTGGAACATCGGAGTTTTTAATTCCTTCATATCTGATTAATTGTAACGTTAAGAATAAGAACTCATCTCCGTGGAGATGGTAAATTGTTAGCAATACATTTTACCTGGAGAGTTCTGAATATCATTTTATTCATATTTATGTTTGTGGCCTAATTTAAGGTGCTTTCCTTTTATTTTATTGTATGGATTGAGGCAACCACTAAAACGTCGGTACGTAAAGCTTGTTTTGGCCGAGATTTGAGTCTGTAACTTTCAAAATCAAAGCAGGAAAAGTAATCGACAAGACCGTGAAATTAGGTGCCCATGCTTATATTTGACCATCATTTTATTTGGAAGGCAAGGTTGCTTAAACACTGCAAATGCTTCCCCACTCCTGTGGTTTTTAAAATATTGGAAAACGGAAATTAAAACATGACATTTAATACGTAAGCAGTGGTTCTGTACGTTCATTTCCAACTGGAAGATTAATCTTACGTTGTGTCTTACTTCCCGCCTCCTTTTTAATATTTCCTGTACCCTCTAGGCATTTCTATACTGTTCTGTAGGCACTGCCGACTGTTGTATGGATGTGAAATGTAAGATGACGGGCGGTGAACCGCATAATTTGAGACTGTTGAGAGGGTAGTGGGATGTACGGGCGAAGACAGGCAAGGGAGAGAGTGTAATTAAGGGAGATCTGAAATCCTTGAATTTGTATCTTGTGTTAAGACAGGAACAAGAGGGGGAAAAAATAAGTGCAAAATCGTACCCCAGTCCTTTACACTGGATGTAAGAAACAGCAGCTGTATTAATAATGTGTAAACAGGGTCTTGTTCACTGTGTAGGGTTTCTGTGTAACCGAAATACGAAACAGGGCTGGAATAATGACACATTCGGCCCCAATTAAAAACAACTACCACAAAATAAAATGTGTTTTCTACTTTGCAGAAATAATCTCCAAGTTTCGTAGTATGAAAAATGCAAAAGTCTTTCTCTAACTACAATTTCATGCGGATACACGTGTCCTCGGGATGCTCATAAAACACACAAACACATTTGACAGAAGCCATCCCGTTGTACAATAACAATTGTATAATATAAACCGTCAGTACACAACAACATCAATATAGTAATATAATGTATGCAATAGGTTACACTATGGCTACATGTTTCGACCATAAACGTTCATCATCAGGCCAATAAAGAACATTTTGTTTAAGGAACATAAAAGTAGTACTCAATGGGATCCCATTTCGTTTACAGTGGAATATAAAATAATGTATAAAGAAATCCATATTTACAATTAAAACAATTAAAATTAAGCAGTAAACAAGTAGACAAAGATCTTCAAAATATGAAATAGAGAGATAAAGAAGGACAGGACGAAAGAAAAAAACTGTCGTGTAAGAATTAAGAAGGAAAGCTACAAATGGGAAGGAAAAAATAAAATAAATTTGATAAAGAGAAAATGAAAGTAAATAAGCCAAATTAATAAAGCAGGTAAACTACAAGGCTGTCGGTCCCAAACCAGTCATTATTTGGTCACGTTTGAGGAAGCTTACTCCCCAGATAGTATGATCTGTACCAGAGCCTGCAACTACAGTTTTATGTACTCCTGATGATGGGCGCGATGGATGCCCGAAACATGTAGAGTAATTTAGCAGTAAACAAATATCTGCATACTGTTGCATCTCGTTGGATTTCTTCAACCTAGAATTACGATGCACGGAACCAAGAATATACAAAAAAAAATACTCTTTGTTAATCATTGCCAGGTTCCTGTTACATTCTCTCTCCTGGGGCCAAAAACCCACTTCAGTATCCTCAGTCAATGTACTTTCCCTAATATGAAAGAACGCTTCTCATACCTGAAACACTTCTCGGCGATTGAAACAAGTGCCTTGTCCAGCAGACTGGGTTGCAAACTTCCTTAAGTAATGGTAACCAATTTTCCAAAAATGTAATCTTTTCCTAATTTCCTCACGAGTGTGATTTTATTGGATACTGTCAAGGTCTTCTACGGAGTTACGACTTAAGTGTATACATATTTATACGGTGACAAGACTTGAAAATTTACCTGGTTGTTTTTAGTGCCCAAAAAAAACAGTATCTTTGGTCGATCTTTCCATTAGCGCATCATTAATTCTCTCACAGATTATTCATTCTTTCTTCAATGCAAATTTTATCATTAGTAATTAAATAATTGACTTCTATTATTGCATAAATCCCTACAACTCTTCTTATTCTTCGTGTACTATCCTCGAAAATAATTATTTTTTTTTCCGTCTCTAAATCTTTATGCTATATTATCAGTTGTCGTAAAGCCAATATATCACTTTCTGCAGGTCGCATTGCGTCTGTCTTATCACTAAACGTCGTGTGCTAATTGTCCGCGGGTACAATTGTGTCTATTTTATGGCAGAAAATAATTGTAATATTTGTACATAGCGATTTGGTTGTTCTATCGTTAAAAGTCGTGTGTAAATTTCTGTGGGTAGCGTTAGGTCTATAGTATCACTAATATTAATGCTTTACTTTCTGCAGGCGGCTTTGTGTCTATATTATCCTTTTGCACTGAAGAGTGACTCGCACTGATCTTATCCGCTGTAGATTCAACAAAGCAAGCAATGCTCGTATGACGTTGCATTGAGGCGCATTCTTACAACTTCTGTTGCAGAGTAAAAACAATGAGCATTGCATATTCTGCTTGTGTGTTTGTAGCCTAATTATTCAGCATTCAATGTGCAAAAGCCATATTTTATTGTCATCTGTGGCCTGCCCGGTTCACCACATTTCTCAACGTCATCTCATAAACTGTACTACTGTCGAAAAAAAAAACGGTATTGAATACACGTAAAATGTGTAGTTGAAGAATAAGAGACCAACTTGATGTCACTAGTTATTAAGTTTTTATTTCACTTCTTCTATGCTCAATATGTTTCGGACATTAATACATCCATCATCAGTAGCTTGCGACTTGTCTATTGTATCACCACATTGGTCGTGTGTGGTGTCCGTGTAGCAGGCTGAAGCCTGCTACACGGACACCACCCCAATCCAGCCACACCGAAATTCCAACACACATCGAAACAAGAACACAGGACCAATGTGGTGATACAATAGACAAGTCGCAAGCTCCTGATGATGGATATATTAATGTCCGAAACATATTGGGCATAGAAAAAGTGAAATAAAAACTTAATAACTAGTGACATCAAGTTGGTCTCTTATGTTTCAACTGTTACAATGATGCACGGTCCAATATACATAAGATAAAATGTGTATTTTGATATTCTCTAAGAATTTGTGAAACATTTCTTATTCTAAGAAGAATTCAGAGACATATTATCATAAATGTACATAGATCTTCATGTCCGATTTTAATGAATCTCGAGTTGAAAGAAAAATACTAAAATTATAATTTTCATGAAAATCCGTCAAGTGGCAACCAAGATGTACAATGCGGGTAGAGAGATGTGATGAAGCTAAGAGTCGTTCTACGCAATTTTGCCAGCGCGACTAAAAACCATGTAGTTTGTTATGCCAGGCCGGACAACTGGTCTTGATAAACATGTGCGTATAAATTATCTGCTTCAGGTAAACTTACAAATTTAAATACTGTCCGCTGCACGCGAACAAGACGCATGAATTTTAACAATTTGCGTGTGATAAACACATTGACATCTTCTGGGTTCTTATTTGGTTCTCTTCAGACATACTCGTTATCTCGCTTACAGACATATCTTCCTTCTCTTTTCCCTCTCCTTCCACTTTTCCGTTTTCCATGCACTTATTCTTTATTCGTTTCCTCTTATCTGTCTTTCCTTTTCATTTTGTATTCCTGTCGTTTTCCAATTTTATTTCTTTCCTGTACTTATATTTTAAAGTAATTGTTGTTCTTTTTATTTGTTTGCGTCTTTTCGTTCTTTTCCTTGAACAAATAGAACAGTCAGATATATGTGAAACGAATTTTGATACAGAAAATTAAAAGAATTGTGGATTCGGAAAGGTGGTTTACTTTTGTAGGAGTTAAATAATTTGTGAATTCAATACACAAAAATTTAGAAAACAAGAATGTGTTCAAACTGTATTCTGTAACCTTTACAATTACTGCGTATTCTATATACAGTGTAACAAATATTGGTGCAAAAATCTGAAGGAGAGAATTTGAAAGACCCAGTTAAAGAGAATAATAATAAAACAGACTTAAGGAAACACGGCATCAAGACTTGGACTGGTTCCGTTCCGTTCCGTTCAATATATATTCGAAAGGTGGGCTATCCTAAACACTCTATAAAATTGTCGGACTCCGTAAATTCGGAGGATTTCTTGAAAACGGAGCGATTTTACAGTATCGTAAGGACTCCATCCATGGAGTCTCTACGTCGTGAGGTATTCACTTATTGGTTCGCAGAATAATAAGTGCTGCTTTAACAATCTGGAATTCAGAAAAGCCACAACAATAGATCATTGTCCGGATCCGGTATAAGTAAAAGCCTTTCTACCGTCGCACTGTGATTCGGGTATCACGCAATTTGCCAGATTGTGTATTCAGCTTCGTCGAGGATTGTACGTGCACTTGCCACACGATCTAACGATAATTCTGGACGCGTCACAATCTTGACGGGATTATCAATAATCCTATTACAGCTCTGATAAATTGTCCTAAAGTAGGAATATCTTCGGATTGTTACATGTGGGTCGAACTAACGTTCTAAATGAACGAAGGCCTATAACATGCCGGAATAACGCTCAGTATATGCAAGAACCAGAGGCAGTTGATGTAGTTATCGTGGACGTTACCATTATAGTAATGCTAGTGACAGAATGAGTGTTAATGAGGTGCTGGCTTCGGTAATAAATGTAAGGGGAAAACATCACACACACAATGCTGAAGAAACCACAATTTAAAATTATTGGATTATTCGTGAAATTTGAGGTTTAATCTTCGCCACCACGAATATTACCGTGTCCTGAGATTTGATGCCGTATATCCTGACAGAAACTTACCAAATTTTAGATGAAACTTCCATCTTATGGCAGCAACTTGCTCCGAAAAGTACGTCAATTTCTACCAAACTACGTGGCGTCATAACCCAGAGGTCGATGTTGCAGCTTTAGAGCGTATATTTGAGAAATTCACAATAAAACAAAAATCGCATAAAGCTAAAACACAAATTCGGATAATGCCCCCCAAAGTCATTTTATCTTTCCAGCACGTGACTGAAACTTGGAGAAAACAATGACTTTAAGGTGAGCGGACAGCTGATAATTTTTGTTCCTATGTTTTGGGTATGAAATTCAAGACTCATGCCAAAAATAAAATATAGACATAATTTAAAGAAAAATGTTGGTAATTGAATTTGAATGAGACAGTAAAATACAGATGTAATTTTTTACAGTTAATGTAATCATATTAAGCAGCCACAAAAACATGGGGTTTGCAGTCTGCATTGGACGATAAGAGAACATCACAAATTTTATTCCAATGAGACTGTCTTTTGGAACTAAGCTTCCACAAAAGGCATTAAAATAGAACGGGTCATAAAGTTGTCTCAGAGTGCTCCTTCCATGAACAGAATATTCAAGTTTAGACATTTACAAAAGTAAGAAATAGCTTGACTGGATGAAGGAAATTTCTGTAACACCAACAGATTTCTTTTACTGATTCATGAAATACATTTTTCGCGATCGCCTCTAAGTCTAATCATCACAGTAAGATTCAGTTCTTCTGTAATGTCATTCAGAAATGCTTTAAACCGCTCGTCCTTCTGATAAGAGCAACACTATGCGGAAGAAGAGTGTGGAGTATTGGAGGAATGATAATTACGGAGGAGAAAATCTTTTCCCACAATATTTTATAAAAGCTGGAGGAAGAGGAAGAACTAGATTTGCTATAAATAACAGCACAATAAATAGTGTGCGCAAACTGTAGTCATTAGAAATATAATTGATTTGCACTGGCAAAACCCTGGTGTTACCAGTTACATCCAGAAAAATATATTCGAAATTTAACCAATAAACACTTCTATTATTTTATATGAAAGATTCATCCCGTACCTCACAGAGAACTTATTGTTCTTCCACTAGAAAGAGCAATCTGTGAATTCTGTATGAACGGAGAAACAATTTCTTTCTTGGTGTGAGAGCCGTCATATATATATATATATATATATATATCATGTTGTACGTATATATATGTGTGTGTGTACGCGTATAACAAAGAAAATATGCAGTGATATTTTAGACCTGGCTGTGCCATCTACTAATCATTAGGTTTTAATTATTTCAAAACATAAGACACCCTAGAGTGTGCCATCACACGTAGTTACTCTCTAAATTATTCCTAGAAGTTACGGTTCATATATTGTGCACATGCTTCACATAGAAGCGAGTCATGACAAAGCAGCTCCTAGTATTATCTCAATATTTGCAGCTACTTTCCATACCCTCCCTTTAGAAATTTACTCAACCCTTTAAATCCAAGAGCTGTCAGCACTGATAACTAACCCTTCTCATTCCCCTGCTCCAGACGTTTAACCTAACTCTCCGTCGTTCAATGGTCCCTTTGGGAATCATATAGTCGAGAAATTTATTTGAAGACAGATATCTTCAGAGCTTCGGAAGCTGAACTTAGATGCTATTGGTTGAAGCAGAATTATTATCGGCTACTGCCAGCAACTTCAAAATGTGGGACTTCTGGATGGATGTAACAATGAAATCCTATTTCAGGTGAAATGAAAGTAGGGTGGGACATAAAGTGAATTGGCAGTGATGCAGGAAATCCCCGATGTTAGCACCAAACTGGAATAACGAAATGTTATACCTTAACTTTCTCTACTTGGAGGTACAGAAAAATGAGTTTGAAAATATCAAAAGATCATTAATGTGTTATACAACATGTGTGTGTGAAAGTTACGGCATTTCAGAGAGAGAGTAACATATTTTTGTAAAAAGGAACCGACGTTTCGAAAGAAAACTGACACCGCCAACAGAACAGCATATCTCTTATGGGTATCAAGTATTCAGAAAGAATACTACCCACACATCTGGTTAGGGATGTGAAACGTAGTTTATCACTTGTAGTGTTTAACACATACAACCGCCTAGATAACCCTACAATCGATAAGCAGATCAGTAAGTTCTCCACCTTTATGAACCCCGACACCAACATAATTTATCTCAACCTGAAACGTCCTTATTTCCATATATATTTAAGAGGGATTTTAATATTATCCCGTAACAGTGCCTTGGATCAGCGTTTAGTAGTCGGTTTCTGAACATAGAGGTCCGGTTTCAATCCTAGGCCAGTTCGTCTGGTATTTGTGGTGAAAATAACTGGCGTTAGAAGAGGTTTCTCTCCGAGTAACTCGGTGTTCCCCCGTCAGTGTCATGTCATGAATACTGCATACGCGATTATCCAGCCACTGTCCACGTTATGTAATCTCAGCAACTGTCAGCTTCTTTGACTAAAGGTCTTAAAGAACGTATTATCATTTTATCTACTTCTTCAATTTTCATCTAGTGTCTTCTCTCTAAGTTGCCCGATTATGATTTTCTAACATCATTTTTATATGTTTTTCATTCATCCAATGCGTGTAAACGTCTCAGGAAAATAAAATGATTGTCCGCAATTTAATGATTTTAATAAAGATGAAAACTATACATTAAGATTCTTATAGTAAAACCAACTAGATGCAATAATTTCTCAAATTTGTTTTGGAATAAAACTCTACATGTTTCAGACAGTTCCTCTGTCCACCATCAGGAGTTTCACACTGTACACACAGTAATGGTACATGTCATACAGGTTTTGCTGACAGTTCGCAAGCTTGCAAGTTGTCAGCAAACCCTGTATAACATATATCTTTGTTGTATGTACAGTGTGAAACTTCTGATGGTGGACAGAGGAACTGTGCGAAACATGTAGTTTTATTCCAAAACAAATTTGAGAAATTATTGCATCTAGTTGGTTTTACTATAAGAATAAATCACGATGCACGGTCACCTGAACGTCATATAAATTAAGAAGCTTCTATTGTGTAATTTGATTCACTATCCTGTTACGTACTTACTTGTAGATACAATATTCACAGCTTTCTCATTCAATGTTCATCCTTCTGGACGAGAGGCCAGGATTCACATCCGTAAAACAAAACAGTGAAAGTTCGGTTCTCGTATTTTCAACAATCAAGAGCACTGTGGTAACTGTATGTACCACCTGATGAACTTCAAACAAAATCTCTATTTTGACCATACGGTGCCTTTATATATTCCCTATAATTCCCACAATAAATAGCTATATTTTACCGCAGCAACATTAACCGATTCGTTTTTTAAAAAGACCGTGTTCTCTTTCGGTAAGAACTGAATTTTTATATCTAATTTAGATATTATGTCAGTCTTCAAATGCCAGTTTTTTAAGTTTCAAATAAAACGGAAAATAAAAGGCTCTTAGCCCTTTTACAAACAAAGTTCATCTAAAGTTGCAGATAAAAATACACTTCGTACCTCTCAGATCACAAACTCCGCCTGTTTGTTCTGATACCCATACAAGACTACAGGACACATGAACACAAAGTGTGGGCAACACACACAGTTCTCCCACCCTTACGGTCGGTGGTACATGCATTTTCTATTGGGCTTTGAAACGTTATGTGAGTGGAAGCGCGCCTACACCCAGTTACGAAATGTCAAACATACAATAAATATTTACTGTGCAGAATGAACGTAATTGCATCCTTACATATCAGTAGACATTCGCCTTCATTATTTGGAGGTTCACATACATGTGACACATGACGGAATCGACCAACATTACTTGGTCATCCCACATAATTTTCAGACGATGTCTTCATAAAATGATTGAAATTTGGACTTTCAAAACGAACTTTACGTAATGGAAGTATCATTACAATCATGACACTTCCATTACACGCTGACAGTTGCTGTTACATTTATATTTCAGTAAAAACTTATAGAGAGTTCTTAAATACAGAACAAATGGGCTGATCTCGTAATTGTCTTAATGGGAAAAGTGTCAACATCATGATGGGGTATAACATGACGGCTGTCACAGAAATTCAGTTTTTCCGACATCAATCAATATTCCAATCTCACGGTATTTTGAGTTCCTGTACCATGCTGATGAAAACATCAAATGTCTACGTAGACAAGTCGACAAGCGTAATGATATGGCAAACTGACAAACACAGGCACAAATAATGAGACAAGCGACAGAACTGTCGAAGAAGGTACGCCATAGCAAAAAAATGGAGAGTCAAAAGTGGCCCAAACCAGCTGGTAAACGTAAAGCTTATTTGTCTCGGTACTTCAGTAAAGAGCGAGACAACTTCAACTGTTGAGTGACTTCTTCCTTATTCCAAATAGAATTGTTAGGTTCATGATTTTGGGTACTGTCTATTTACCTCCTGATTCGCCGAATTAAGACGGAGTTTGTTCAATAGCTGGCTACATAAATAAATAAAAAGTAAATAAAAAATATATTTTCCACTTTTCAACATAAGTTATCGACATGACAGTAACTATATTTAAGTAATAATAGACAGAAGCCCACAAACCGAGTCTTTAGAAGAAGTGAAAACCCCAAATATCACAAGAGCATCAATATAAATTTATCATTACGTAAAAATCTTAACCCTTAACAATATTTCGTCTGATAAACTAAGAAATAAAGAACGTGATGCATTACACTACTGATACGATTGCTTTACTACAGGGTGTTCATACTATGACACTGCCTAAGCCTGGCGTAAGAGTTGACCTACTCAACGCCTGCTCGCTCTTACGGGCGTATTCGAAGCTTCATAAATTGAAATTTCCATATGAAGGTCTGTTATTGATTTTTTGACTATTTAAAGCAATTTTTTAAAATTCCAATATAAAATTATGCCTGAAATTAAAGTGTGATGAGGATTAATAGTAGGTAAGGATATGGAAAGAAGCAGTCATGGTACAATTAGCAGGTAGTTGCCAGTAACAAATTGTAAAAATACGGTAAACCTCAAACTTGAATTTGGGTAGTCTAACCGAGACATGAACCAGACACGTCTCCAATAAAAATCTAGAATGCTACTGATATATTAAACTGTTATTTTGAAAGGGTAACCGAATTTTCTTTTGGTTAATAGGTTATGGTGAAACGAGCATATTTATTTTTACCCAGTCCAATTTCATACCAATTTAATACCTTCCTATTCACCATGATCATGAGCCAGCAAAATCGCGCATTCAATTTAACAAACCTGAATAAACCGCGGAGTCACACCGAGCATCGATTCATTTCCAGGGGACGACCAGGCAACAACGGACCATCAGAAGAAAAAAAAATTTCTCTAGAATAACAGCAGAAATCAGGTAGAGAAACAACCCCAATTTACTCATAAGGCTAGTAATTGGAGGCCTTTCAAGTCACACAATAAGCACAAAAAATGAACTCGACCCATTTCGAAAGTAATACTTCACTGGTTCGGATGACGTTCCTTTGGTCCCTTTATAGATAAACTGAAGTGACATTCCACAGAGAAAGGACACATCCTCGAGAGAATTTTATATGTTTTTCTTTCAAAGAAAGATAAAGAAAACTAAAAAACTTTTTTTTTCAGTATACCTTCCTTCATCCAGCGAAGTCTTACTAAAGCACAGACTCGATTGTCATATTTCGTTTTTGCACTTCACTTCTGTACCCCTCTACCATTCCCCTCACCCCAGTATACTGCATGGCTCGTTGCAGATAAATTTGTCAACAATGAAAGGCGGGAGGTTGGAAAAGTCCACACAGGGGCAGTAACTTAACCCACACCAACCAATATGATGATAGAGGATACGATAGAGTAGCAAGTCTTGGCTCAAAACATGGCATGTAGTTGAATAAAGAGAGACCAACTTGATGTCACTTGCTTTTTTATTTCATTATTTAATGCTCAACATGTTTCGGATGTTAATACATCCATCCTCAGGAGTCTGCGACTTATTTGTTGAGTTATTTCATGGGTTGTATTGCTCTGGTACGTGCGTGTTGGTGTTACGTTGTGGTTTGGCTGGGGTGGTGTGGTATCCGGATGCAGGCTGAAGCAGTAACGTAACACCAACACACATCGTACCAGAGCAATACAACCCATGAAATAACTCAACAAATAAGTCGCAAGCTCCTGAGGATGGATGTATTAACATCCGAAACATGTTGAGCATTAAATAATG
>Ga0131853_10012917_pt1 | contig 15300 bp, 12 predicted proteins | sample TergutLab28metaG_FD_92764 | JGI IMG/M metagenome (GOLD analysis project Ga0131853, IMG submission 92764) | Labiotermes labralis P1 segment gut microbial communities from Petit-Saut dam, French Guiana - Lab288 P1 (version 2) (version 2) | ecosystem: Host-associated > Arthropoda: Insects >...
AAGAATGGGAGGGGGGGGGGAGGAAAAAAATGGTTTTTTAGAAAAAAATATTTTAAAAAAAAAACAAAAAAAAAAAACAAAAATATCTACCCCCCCCCCCCCCCCCCCCCCCCGAATCTGAGCCAAATGAATGGAGGCCATATGAACTTCATAAGATCTGCACGTAATTAGGCTTTAGGAACAGAAAGAGGGAATATCTGTAAAAATAAAATAAATAAGGTTGAAACACATGGTGGATACTTTCATACTTTTTAAAAGAATTTTAATGAAATTATTTGTTACCTTCCAGCTTATGCAAAAAGGTGGCATGGAAGTGATAGATTGCAATAATCATGTGAAGTCTGCCATCAAATATTTTGGACCAAGCTGTGCTGTAAATTCCCTTATAGATAAATACAATCCAATTGGTATGTATATCCGAAAATGTATTTGTTTATTGAATGTTGTTCATGTAATTCTTATTTTTTCACACCATTGTATGAGTATGCTACCCCAAGCACAACTTGTAATGTGTATGAAGACTGGACTGCAACAATTATGATGTTAAGTGTAAGTAAGTTTATCGCTCCAATTTTATGGTGGTAAGTCTCCAGTTAGATGTAAGTCACAGGAATGAGAGCAGTGGAGGACAGTTGTGGAAGAGGCTAAGGTTCTTCAAAGACTGTAATGCCAAAAGAAGAAGAAAAAATTTCCAGTTATTGTTTCATTGTACAGGGTTGGGCAATGAAACGGGGAAAAAGTAAGGGGAGGTTGGGTTCACTGTAGTAGAGTGGGGAGGTGGGGAACAAGCCTCTCCTCTTCTGTAGCTCCTACCATTTAGTAGCAATGCAGCAGTGGACGGGTGAGGAGCGTACTTTCACCGTTAAGGCTTATTATCAAAATGGAGAGAGTTTGGTGCGGGCTCGGCGTGCATTCCGCACCCATTTCAGTGTTCCGCGTAACCGACCGGTTCCATCAAACCATGCGATAAACACATGGCTAGACAACTTTGAAGTGAGTGGATCAACATTTAAAAAAAGAGACAGCAGTCAAAAAACTGTGCGAACTCCAGAGAACATTGAGAGGGTTAGAGAGGCGTTTGAGAGAAGTCCGAAACGGAAGCCATCTTAAGGGTGTTAATTTCAAAACATAAATTTTCAGACTGGCATAAAACAAAATGGCTATTCATATGCTTTTCATTTATGGCCAATAAACATAAAAAATTCATGTGTCGATTTTTTTTTAATGTTTTGTAATTTTCCCATTTCATTGCCCAACCCTGTATCATGGGTTGTATGCATCTGAGTACTGCTGGAGTTACTTTCTCATTCAAGGAATGTAATTATTGCCATTTTTTTAGACACTGCATAACTGCAAAAAGTGACTTTTAGCTTCATCATGTCTGTCTGTCTGTCCATCCACATGGAACAACTTGACTACCGCTAAACGGATTTTCGTGCAACATGACGTTCAAGCAGTTTTCTAAAGTCTGTGGAGAAATTCGGTGTTACTAAAATCTGACAAGAATAATGGGTACTTTACATGAAGACGTATGTGTATGATAGTATCTCACTGAATTCTTCTTAGAATGAGGAATGTTTCCAACTATAGTTGCAGAGAAAATCAAAAGGCACATTTTGTATTCAGTAACGTTTTTCTAAAAATCGTGCTGTTCATGAGATAATGTGGAAACATATGGTAGGGACAGACAGGCTGCAGATGACAATATAATACATTGCATGTGCTGTATGTGTTGGATAACGTAAGGCTACAGGCACACACTCACAATATGTAATTCTTATTACTTTCCAGAGCAATACTGGCTACACGAGTGTGCCCTGAATGTTACATGTATACACACACTGACTGTCTTGTCTAAAACTCCAATTGACATAGTGGGGTATGCCAGGTTTCATTGAATGGTTTTGAGACTGAATTCTTGTCTGAAATCACACCATGCTAGGTCATTGTTATGATAAAGATGTTATGAGATGTTAGCACATAACCAGGCATATGTATAGGAACATCTGTTGCTTCAGTTGTTTGTGGTTAGTATTTAAGTTAGAATGTTGTGATAAGTTGTAACAGTGAGAGTACAAAACCATGTACAGTATGTACATTAACCCTTTGGCGCCGGAATTAAATCTTTGATGCGGGAATTAAATCCCCATCCACTTTAATGGCCGTTCGGCCATTTAAAGGGCTCACTGCACGACATATATATATATATGTCGTTCGGCGGCTAAGGGTTAAGTTGTATTATGAGCTCAGAAGATGGCCACTGAAACTTTTGAGTAAATGCAGATAGCAGTTAGAGGTGCAGTAATAATGTTCAGGAATGACTTTTGTACTGTACTACTGCCACCGGGTGTCAACACAATTGCAGTTAACAAATATATCATTATCAATATATTTTGGGCTTTTAAAAGGAGACACTCCTTCATTGAAAACAAATGTAATCCTTGACATCTGTTACCCAGTATAAATAATGAATTGGTAGCTCTCTATTTGCCAGGATGGTATCTTCAGTTATGCCATGACTGCTGCTTACTGTGTTCTGTCTGGTGCATTATTCATTATCATTCAGTCATGTTTTGCTGAATGATTTGTTGCTGACAGTATTGATAATTGAACTATAAATGTGCAAACAGATAGCTCTAACAGTTGCTGGAGTATTCATGTTTAAGATAATGTATGTTATTTTACTGCATGTTTATTTTATTACAGGCTCATGAAATAGTATTTTGTGTTCAAGTGCTCCCTGTTTTTGCAGGTGACAATTCAGACAAGCTGTGCAAGCTGTGTACAGGAAAGATCCCAGGAGAATGGTGTTCTAGTGCAGATCCATATTTTGGGTTTGAGGGAGCATTTCGATGTCTAGTGGAAGTAGGAGATATTGCGTTTTTAAAACACACTACTGTGGATGAAATGACATCGACCAGATTTGATTTAAGTGAGAACCGTTTGTTTCATACATGTTTACTCTTGTTGGTAACATGATTGACTGATGAGTGTGAAACCTTATTCTATCTCCTATTTATTTTTTTTTTTTTTTGGCAGTAAATTATTTGAACTTGTAACCTGTGGTACCAAAGTGGGTTATGCTCTGTTAGCGTATAGGTTATTCTTGAATTTTAAAATCAAATGACTGCTGAAGTAAAAGTGCAAAAAAATGTAGGTGAACCAACTTCTTGTGTGTGGTCAGGAAGTGATGTTGTGACATGATAATGGTTTCAGATTCAGGGCTGGTCTGATTAATTGCTGTAGATTATTTACCATTGCAAGCACTGGCTGTCATGTTAGTCAAAAGTGAAAATCATTGAGTGATTTGTAGCCTCTATTAACCTGTAGGTTTGCTGTGTCTGTTTACATATCCATATATAAGCATTTTGTATATGAATTTTGGAAGTTTTCAATGCTAGGAAATTAATGGAGTAAATTACATACACACACACACACACACATACCAACATATGCGATACATGCATAAAATTAAATGTTTGTGAATTGTAATCACTTAAAATTTGTTATTCTATAGGTGGTGTTTCAAAATCAGACTTTGAACTGCTCTGTCAGGATGGTTCACGAAGACCAGTAGATGAATACCAGTTGTGCTACTGGGATGCAGTTCCAACTCATGCTGTTGTCACAACTTCAGCCAAATCTGCAGAGTTGCGGAAAAACTATCAACGCTTTTTCAGGGTTAGTGCATACTTACGTAGATTATGGTTAGTTATTGTTAACTGGGGAGAAAATGGTTATGTTGTGTGATGAGGGAAATGACCAAGATGCTATATAGTCTCAAAAATTATAAGAGTTCCCTCCGCTGTGAACATTTAGGATGTCTGCAAAGCAATAAGTTTAACAGTGACAGTGTAATAATAATAATAATAATAATAATAGAAATTACTATCACATATAAGAAAAGCGGGATGTCTTGAACAGAAGTGTTTTCTGATAGTGAACTGAACCAAATTACGATAAATAAGAGCATATTGAAATTGAGGTAGAAGAAGTTCAAGAAATATTACTTACCAGTTTTCTTCTTAGGAAAGACAACCAAAACAATGTGATTGATTAAACAGAAAATTGTATTAAATTAAGTAAACTGATTGTGGCTTTATTAACAACCAGTGTGAATAACTGCTGCTTCAAATGATGTCTTTTCAGTAGATGTTACATATCTGTTAATGTATCCCTGTTTATATTGCTACTTCTGTTGTGTGAAGGTTCTCTGAATGAACATTTTGCATATTTCTGTCACATAATGGACATTCAGTGTTTGAATTTCTGCTTAGTCATTTGTTGAAGGAATTCATAGCAGTTCAGTTGAGATGCTGCATGCCAGTTCAGGTAAAATAAGTGAACTTTTGTGTTGTATTTTCACATGTTTGTAGACAATTTCATTGTCTTCTGTTCCACCTTGGTCTGGCATCCTTGTGTGCATTCTGACAGTTTCAGAAGGGACTGAAGGAATCCCAGTTTAATTTAGAATTATATAAATACTTAATGTGAACAAGGATTGCACTCTTTGTTGAGGCTGCTTGTTTGTTCTTATGGGCTGTCAGACAGCTGAAAACAAGACAAGGAGCACTAAGCAAGTTCCATAGCTTAGCACCTGTTGGTGAGGTAGGTTCATTAAGCCGCCACAGCTGTTAGTTTGTTTAAGAGTAGTGTGCATCTAGACCAAACACAACTGACATATGAGAGAAGCTGTAGGTGATATACAGTCATCAAGATCTGTAATCCATGGAGACAAAGAAGATACCACCACAATGCTGCTGCTGTTCAGAATGTTCATAACAATTTGTAAACTCTCTTTAACCTTGGAAAAGATGCAGGAAATTCGGTTCAGTTCTCATTAACACCTTAATACTGTAACCACATTATCATCTCGCACGTATATCAAAGAACAGTGTCTTATGATATTGTGTATTATGTGATTATGTACTGTATATTCTGAGTTATGTCTGTATGCTTGAAATTACATGATGTAATCTGTGTTTATTACAGAAAGCAATTGATATGTATGGCACACCCTTGGTAAACCAGACAGTAATGAGGAACTTCCCAAATGAGTCATTCAGTTCAGTGATACCGTACGAGTCATTTAGTTTGTTTGAATCTGCACCAAGATATGGCCTCCACCACAACTTACTCTTCCAGGTGATGAATTAATGTTAATGTAATAAACCATGTAATCACCAGTATTTAATAGAGAGAATAGAGTTGGGATCTCTGTAAATAGAACACACGGAAGATTAATCTCTGTCACTTAATAAAATGAACAGTAATTCTTAGCCAAGAGCTAAAATTTCCCATTTGTCTTGGTGTACAAATGGACATATTTTAGCTGATGGCAGCAAAAATGTGTGTAGAACTGCAATTATGACAAGATGCAGGGTGTGATGTAATTGTGGAAAACATTGGTTCACACATATAAATTTATTTAATGTAAAGGAGGCTGACTGTAAATATAGATACAGTTTTGTATGAAATGTTTTATGTGTTGAAAATTACAAATATATGAGTGGTACAAACCTTTGAGGATATGCTCTTCTGCTTTTTGGTTTTGGAAACCTATAGGAAAAGATATTTGCAAAATGATGTTTCCACTTGGATCTGTGATGTAAAAAAGCTCTTCTGTTTCACTGCTTTCCTTCCATTGTGGGTATAATTTTTCAGTGAAATTCATTCTTCTTATAATGCTTACGCTTGAAGTTGAAGTCACAATGCTTCTTCAGAAGAGCAGGAACCACTTACCCAGTGACACATGTCACATCCAAGAAGACGTGAAATTTGTCTGCATTGCTGTGAGAACATCACATAGCATAGCATGTCTTGTCTTTGTGCACAGCATGTAAGCAGTTGGAAGTGTCAAAATTATATGGAAAAGTTAATGTGTGCTATTAACATTTTTAAGAAAGGATCAGGAAAATATGGAAGAAAGGTAAAATATCTGTATTTTTATGGCATCATGGTTGCTTGTCAGTGTTTTGAAAGAACATACTGCTTGAAGATGGAGGCAGGATCTTCTTCCAAAACACTGGTAACCATCTACTCCATCAAATTACATACCAGGTGACTGCAGTCATGTGCAGTATGTGTGACTCATGATATATTCCAACAGATGCCACCGAGCAATTATTGACATTTTTTGGGAAGAAATCACTTAAGTTACTTTACTGCCTAGCCTGTTATGTACAAAAGTAAAATATTATATAGTTAAAAATGTATTGAAAATAAAATGTGGTGTATGACAGCATTTGTTTGGCTTATGTGAAAGATGGCATGTTTGTTTGCAGGATGTTGCCATCACCTTGTTTACATTGAGTGAGGCACAGCAGACTTACACTGCCTATCTAGAAAATTCACTCAGTACAATCCTTGGTGTACGTCAGTGTCCAGTCAACAAAATGACTCTTTGTGTCACATCAGATGCAGAACTAGAAAAGTGTGTCAAGATGAGAGTATGTACTTGCTTAATTCTGTACACATTAAGGTACATGAGAACAGGAGAGAGAGAGAGAGAGTGGTGTGTGTGTGTTTTATGTTGGATTTTAAAGCTTGGTAAGTTGAGCCCTCCATAGCTTGCAAGACCAAGCATAAGCTTTACCTAGTAATATGTGAATGGACTATTCACACTGTGTAAAGTTTTATATTCTTACTTTTTCCCATTTATAGCCAAGTTATTTTGCCATTTCTTGAATAGTCATCATTTACTTGCCACTAAATCTTCGTAAGTGTAGCCATAGTGTTTGGTGTAACTTGTTTGTATATCAAGTCTCAGTATTGTTAAATGATTTGGAATGATATTGTAATAATGACGATGTAAGTTGAAATGACAGTGTTAGCTTTTCCTTTCCTTTTTGACAGTCAAAACATTGGTTATGTCACCCATACCCCACAGTATTACAGCTCTGTGTAATAGGAGAAAATATGTAACTCACAATAATAGCCAGTGATTTTTGTCACTAAGGCAAATGGAAGCTAACACTGTTTTTGCTGCTACATGTACAAGTACTGTGATTGCACAAGGAAGAGTATAATTAGTTTTAAGATGGTTACGTTTAATACATGTTATCATTTTGATAGTAATAATTTTTACACAAACTTTTTATGCAAGAAACTTTGATAAGGCATGACTTTCCCAAGTGTATATTTAGATGTTCATTGATAAGAGAGCTTTCATAGGAACAGACTTCATACATATTTTGCTTTCAAAATTGTAAACAAAGTTGGGGTCAGGTTTCCATTTCAAGTAAGCTGTGAATATGACACTGCAATCAGAACATATCGCTGACCTTGTAAGGACTGTGTTCTTAGGAAAATAAGTTTTTGCTGTGTGTAGTAATTGTTTGTTGAATTCAGTGCAAATTAATGTGTTGCATCATTACTCTCCTTGTTTCCAGACAGCTCTGAAGGCCCAACTACTGAAACCAGAAATGGTCTGTCACAAAGGCCACAGCCAGATCAACTGTATGCAGGCTATAAACAGTGGGTATGTATTTTGTGATTTATGAATTTGAACTTTGGAGGGGTCAGGAGTGCAAGTTATTAAACAAACAGCAGTAGCATATGTCTTTGGTAAAGTGCGTTTTAGGGTTCCAGAGAGTTAGATCCTGTAGATTTTAGTGCCACTGATATGCCAATAGATGTCAATTCCAAAGATTTTGAATGATGGTATAATGCACTTAAGATTACTTGGTTTCTGGGCTCTACCATTTAGAATTCCACAAAAGAGCTCAGCCTTTCTGAAACAGAATATATTCCCATCTTTAGGTAAAGGGGTGGGGAGTCTGGTTTTGATAGAAAGAGTCATTCTCTTATCATTGTAGTGAGTAGTTGCCCTTGGCACACAAACTGTGCGGCTTTCTGTGAACATTGTGTTCTTTTGAAATACCACACTACATGATGGGCATGGTCCAGTAAGTACGTGATCTTGAATGTTCCACTAGATGTGTTTATAATGTGTCATATTTCCAATTGAAATTACAGTAATTCATTACTTGATGTCAAGTCCACCATGTATTTCATGACAACATCTTTTACTGTTTTGCTTAAAACATTACCTCATTAAAAGCTGCATATTTCTGAGATATGTCAGTACAAAATTCTGAGACCTTACATTGAGTGAAAATAGTGTTTGCATGATTATTGGGTTAGTGTTGTTGTATGGAGATTTTGTATTGTTGTGAACAGTATAAACATACTTAGGTCTTGGAGTGTAGTATTCATTTTGCCTCTCACAGAGAACACTGCATACACTGTTCTCTGTGAGGTATGAGCTGAATCTTAATATACAAGATATGCAATGTCAACAGTAATCAGTTTTGCAGATTTTGCCATAGATATGGAATAGTGTGTTCCTTGTGCATTGTTGCACTGCAAATCTCCATCAGCAGGGCTTTATGGTGGCTATGTCACTGGCATCAGTAAGATCTACTCAGATCTTTCGTGTAAATTTCCTGATATTTTGTCGGATTGTAATCAGATTTTGATTTTTTTTGATGGATTTTTAATAAAAGCCCCCACTAAAATCTCATGAAAATTTGTCCAATGGGAGACAGGCTGATACATGTGGACAGACATGATGAAGCTATGAGGTGCTTTTCGCGAGTACGTGAAGATCCTAGGAGTGAGGTTTACAAGGAAATAAGTTTCTTGGTATGCAGGAAATATACTGATACCACACATAGTGTTGTGATGTACTGGCATATATGTGTAATACATTTATGTTGCTAGTGTTCTTGTGTGCACATGACAGTACAGTGGAGCCCATTTAAGTTGACCCCACATGGGACGTCAGAATAATTTAGTGTTAAGATTTTCCCATATGCTTAACACAGGTGTATATTGCTCTTTTAATGTATAAATGTTCCATTAAGTAGGCATTTTTAACTTTTTAAAATACATCTTTAGTACTGTACTCATTCTTTACAGTGAGCCTGTTTTGTGGTTTTTGTTGCATGATAGTTATCTTTGTCATCTGATTGTCTCACTGTGATGTGCGTGTACAGATAAGTGCGAACTCATTTTTTAGTTGTAATTTAAATGTTTGTAACAGCCTTGCAGATGTAGCAGTATTTGATGCAGGTGATGTGTATACTGCTGGACTGAAGTATGACTTAATTCCATTCATCTCAGAAGTTTACAATCTCGGGGAGCCAGAATACTACGCAGTTGCTGTGGCTAGAGAAGAAGATCCTGATACAGAACTGACTTACATGAAGGGTATTGCCAGTTGGTCTGTAGATGAACAGTATCAATTTTAACTGCTATCATCTGACTTGTGCATCATATCACTCAGCTCGTATTGCACTTCTAAAATCTAATTTAGTCGTATATTTGTGAAATTTAGAATGGACATATTGACTCTGGAGATCTTGCAGTTGATGGATTGGCAGTGGAATACAGTTTCGTATTTTAAAATTTATTGTTAGGCTTCAGTTTCCATCATTGATATGTGCAGCATTATGATGGAAATTCATTGCAGCTCTGCTACGTTGTATTTGCCAATGTAATGGAATCTTAGGCATAACTTTGAGAGGTGCAAGAGGGGTGGGACAAATGCCCATCCAATGTTTTTTATATATTAGAAAGTTTTTTGGCTACTGAAGTGAAGACTGGTACATAAAAAATAGAAATATTTTCTAAACAATTGTGTAGGTGGTGTGAAAAAAAAAAGAGAAATCTGTGTTGTACGGGATGCAGAATAGAAGCATGGTTAATTCCTCCCCACTGTTATTAGTCAAGTTATCTATACAAATGGAATATTCATCATAAATTAGTACATATTTCTCAGCATTGTTGAGCACTTAGAAATATGGATTTCCAAAATGTCATAATATAGAGGTTTTATTTTATTAATATTATTTAGGTGTCCACAAAATTAAGTAGTATGAATAAATTGTTTTTATTTCTTTACTTTCAGGTAAATATACGTGCCACACTGGTATTAATACAGGTGCTGGGTGGATTGTCCCATTAGCATTTCTCATTTCAAATGGCTGGATTCGCAGCTATGGATGTAACTCCATTCGTGCAGCTGCTGAGTACTTCACCAAGTCATGTGTGCCAGGAGCCTTGAGCTCCGAGTATAATACTGGTGTGCCCTACGATAACATGTGTGATTTGTGCCATGGCACAAGCTATCGATACTGTAGAAGAGATGCGTCTGAAGACTACTTTGGATTTACAGGTAAGGTTATTTTATGTGAGAGTCACTCTGAAATTAATGCCTCCTAGTTTATTATGTTGGCCCACGACGTCAGAGGTGGATGTTGGTGATATAGCAGTAGAGGTTGAACCTTCCTGCCAATATTCTGTTAAATTTTGTTGCCGTGTGACAGATGACAGCAGAGGGGCAGTCTGACAAAATGGCATCTGACGTGGAAGTGCATATGAAGCAAAGGTGCGTAATTGAATTCCTCCATGTGGAAAAAATTGCACCCAATGACATTCATTGACGCTTGCTGAACGTTTACGGAGACCATACAGTGGATGTCAGCACAGTGAGGCGGTGGGTGGCACGTTTCAGCAGTGGTGACAGCGACGTGACAGACAAGTCACATGCAGGATGGCCATGTACAGCTGTCAAATCACGAAATGAAGAGCGTCTCGATCAGCTCATCCACCCAAATCGGTGGATTACGACTAGGGAACTGTGTACAGAGCTGAATATCGGCTTCAGTGCGTTGGAAACAATGGTGGCAACGTTGGAATATCGCAAAGTTTGCGCCAAGTGGTTCCCACATATGCTCACACAGGAACATAAAGAACAGTATGCAAGTTTGTCAGGACCTATTGAACCAATACAAGGCTGAAGGTGACAGTTTCCTGGATCACATCATCGCCGGTGACGAGATGTGTCACCACTACGAGCCGGAGTCAAAATGGTAGTCCATGGAGTGGCGACATGTGAATTCCCCATCGAAGAAAAAGTTCAAGACGCTGCCTATAGCGGATAAAGGGATGTGCACTGTCTTTGGGATAGGAAAGGGGTGATCCTTCTGGTTTTCCTTGAACCCAGACTAACCATCAACTCTGACCTCTACATCGCGATGCCGACTAAGCTGAAGGCTCGAATTTCCGGAGTCAGGCCAGAGAAGAAGACAACCTTTTTCTTTCAACATGATAACGCCAGGTCCCATACCAGTTTGAAGACCGTCGAGCACACTGTCAGTCTTGGCTGGACTTTCGTACCACACCCACTTTATAGTCCGGATTTGGCGCCTTCTGACTTCCATCTGTCAGGGCTGATGAAAGATGGGCTGCATGGGCAACATTTTTCTAGCTACAACGCTGTCACATGAGCTGTGAAACGGGCCACCTCCGCTGGTGCATATTTTTACGAGCACGGCATGCAGGCTCTTGTTCGTCACTGGCAGAAGTGCATAGCCAATGGTGGTGACTCTTTCGAAAAAGAGTGTTTTGTAGCTAAGAATTTGCTCTATCAAATAGTGTTATTGTGCTCTTTGTATCTGTTGTAGTTTCCACGGAAATAAATAAGAGGCATTACTTTCAGAGTGGCCCACGTATTTGTTGGCCATGGTGAACCATTTTTGCATTTCTGAGACTGTTTGATTTTGATTTTTTTATTCTTAGAGTCGGAGATCAGAATAGGATTTAAGTTGTGGTGACCACTGAACTGTTGTATTTGTATGTTTTTCTTCATGGATGACTGCAGTGTAGACTCGGCATTGCTTAAGGATCATAACAGCAGTTACGTTTCATGCAGTCTTGTTTCACATCATACCTGTATTGTTCAAATATTGATCCAAGATAATCCTAACAACAAATTTGTATACTTCTGTAATTGTATAATGTAGGTATGCTTGATATAACATCTTGATTTCTTATTTGGTACCTATAATTAATTGATATGGCTGCCTTTTTTATTTTTGTCTGTGTTATGATTTACTCTTTCATTTCAGTAATTGATGAGAGAGACAGAATTTATTCTATCATGTTGGAGGGCCTAACTGAAAGTAAAGAGTGAGGAATTGGATTGAATCATTCAGAGTGACTCTAATAGTTTATTTGCATGGGAGATCCATGGTTTAAATCTTCAAGTCATTTGTCGTATTACTTTAGCATGTAAGCTCCTGCTACAATGTTCTTATGATGGTTGATAGATAATTTCAACAAATAAGCATTTGAATTTTCATTGTAACACAACTGTATGTTTACAGTGGCTTTGCTGCATGTTGTTTTGGTCCCTGTTTGGACCATCATCAGGCTGTTATGTAAATGTTTCAACAGTAAAGGCAAAAGTGTACACAAAATTATCGGTTGCACACGTGTGTATGAGTGGCAGAGACAAGGTATATATATGGAGGAATACTGTATCAAAATGTACCCTGATTACCATAACAGTAAAAGAATTTTAATAACTTTAAAAATAAAAACTTGAAAAACATGAGAAAGATTTGTCTAGATTAACAGAAGATTTTGACAGTGGTCATAGGAAAATCAGCAACAAAAGGAGTACATATATGTTGTGTGTACTGAGCTTTAACCACATAGCTCTTAACAAGATTGATTTTAAAAAAAGTAGACATCAGAATATTGGAAATTTTGGTTTAATAAATTGTGATTTAATCTTTAGATTTTAGTAAGTGATGATTTTACACAACACACAGTTCTTTTTTTATTCACAGTTTTACCATGCATCTTGATATTATCACATCTTTATTTATCCAACTGAATGCACAACTAGATTGTTCTAGAAATGTTAAAACTTACATCAAAATTTACATTAAAGTGCTCTGACATGTTTCGGTTTAACAAACCATCATCAGGGAGCTTATTGTCATGCTTTGCTAAAGTTATAATTATTAAAATAGTTAGTTAAAACATCATTATGTATCAGTTTGGTTGTGTGGCTGCATATTTATGCAGTCCTTATTGGTGTGTGTACAGTGCATGGTACACTGTGCACTGTACACACACCAATAAGGACTGCATAAATATGCAGCCACACAACCAAACTGATACATAATGATGTTTTAACTAACTATTTTAATAATTATAAGTTTAGCAAAGCACAAAAATAAGCTCCCTGATGGTTTGTTAAACCAAAACATGTCAGAGCATTTTAATGTAAATTTTAACATTTCTAGAACAATCTAGTTGTGCATTCAGTTGGATAATTAAAGATGTGATAACAACACACAGTAGGTACTATGATGATATCAGTAACAAAGATAACTGTAGTGAATGATTTGCAATTTTGAGACCTCACAAACCAAGTGTGTATTTTTGTTTATGTGTTTACCTTTATTTATAAAAGTTTTATACAGTAAGCTGATGATGGTCCATATAAGGACTGAAACATATAGCTAAGCCAAAATAAATATAGAGTTGTGTTGGACTGAAAATTCAGATGATATTGAAAACAATAGGTTGACAACTGTTAAACTGGTAAATAATGTGCTTTCACTTAAGAAGAGCATATTGTATAGAACACTGTTTTGTTCATTTGTTCATGTAGGTGCATTTCGTTGCTTAGTGGAGGGTGGTGGCCAAGTTGCTTTTGTGAAGCACACAACTGTTAAGGAGAACACAGGTGGGAAGCGAAAGGAGTGGTGGGCTCGGAATGCTCTTACAGATGACTATGAACTGCTCTGTCCTGATGGTATGTATCTGTTAATTACGGGTGTTGTTCTTAATTTAAGTGAACTACAGTGGCATCCCCATTAAATGTTCCTTAATTGAAGTTTTCTGCTTATTAAACCTCAAGTTTAAATGAGCCTAAGTCAATGATCTGTGTGTTAAATTTGTCTCCTGTAACATTCACATTGCTCATGGAAAAACAGTTGGTCATAATCCATTGATACATAGTTTTGCAGGTGACAGAAAACCCTTGAGAGAACTGTAATAGACCCATGATTTAAGCACATCAGGTTTTTACAAAAATACAAGTAGAAGCAATTTTTTGTGGACACAGCATTTTAACAGAAGTTGTTTTTTTTTAACTCAACTTTCTAGTAATGCAGAAATCTCAGTTTGATGAATTGTGTGGGTTACGACAACTTGCTGTTTCATGAGTGATATTCCTTAAATTGATGTTTAATCCCCTACCAGAAAAAGGAACCTTGAATGCTAGTTTCTCTGTGTTTATACTTTTGTCTCCATCCACCACCATCCGGCATAGAGGTTAGCAAAACAGTAGAGCTATACCTGTGCTCTTGCTCTGGGTGTTCATGGCCTATTCTAGTGTGGACTTTACCTTTTACTTTTGTCCCTGTGTATCTTGTATTGATCATCTTTATTATTTATCTATTAATATTTGTTGTGGAAACACCACTTCTACCATGAAGATGGAGGTAAAACCTTGTGAGCATATGCAGTGTAACACATACGACAGAGGTCTAGTATTAACTGTTGTGATTACATTTGTGACAGCCATGGAGAGGCGTGATGATATAAATGTGGTTATATTAAAAACAATCACCCATTGTTTAGTTTGCTGCTGTAAAGTATTTTTGATATTTTGTATTTGGACACCAAAGTGCATTCCATAGACTGTGTCAGTCGTACAGTTTTGGTTTATTTCATTTGTAGGTACCCGTGCTCCTGTGGAAGAGTATGAGAGGTGTAACCTGGGGAAGATTAAAGCAAATGCAATTGTGGCACGCGGTGGTTATGGTTACAATGAGACTGAATTGAATGCATTTATAAATCTCTTTATTTATGCACAGCAATTCTATGGACGCAAAGACCAGGATGATTTCAGGTAGAAATTAATTTTAAGTTGTATTACAATAAAAGTCATAGGACCACTTTTTGTAGTATACTGAATACTAGATCCATGAAAATTTTCTTGCAGGGTATGAAATGATGAAGTGCATGATCATAACAAGACGTACAAAATACATTAACCATTAGATGTCATTCAGATTAATTTTGTGCCAGTAGAGTGTATCATAAAGTAAGACTGCTCTTTCCTTCAAGGAAAGAATGTTGAGTGGAGATGCTGTTAACAAAATGCTGAGAAGAATATTGAATATAAGATAGGAAACAACAGGATAGAGAAAATCATGTGAAGAGAAGCGTTGTAGGCTGTACCCTTCACTAATATTAAATTTTTTAGGAGAATAAAGTGGGTGCTGCCTGCACAAGAAGGATTGATGGACTGATGCACATGAGTGTGTGTGTGTGTGTGTGTGTGTGTGTATATATATATATGAGGTATGGCAATAAAGAAACCGGATTCATGCTCTAACCCTTTATTGAAAAAAAATCAGACAATCAAAATGTTATCCCCTTCAATGTAGTCCCCTCCCCGATCCCTACACCGCTCCATGCGAATTTTCC
>Ga0131853_10012918_pt1 | contig 15300 bp, 16 predicted proteins | sample TergutLab28metaG_FD_92764 | JGI IMG/M metagenome (GOLD analysis project Ga0131853, IMG submission 92764) | Labiotermes labralis P1 segment gut microbial communities from Petit-Saut dam, French Guiana - Lab288 P1 (version 2) (version 2) | ecosystem: Host-associated > Arthropoda: Insects >...
CCAGCAAATCAAAATATCTGGATTGCTTCGCTTTGCTCGCAATGACGAGGCGAATACATCAACAGTCATGGTTTTTGCTTAACGAGACAGACTCCCCATGTTTTAGATTTTTTATATATTAATTCTACACGTAATTTTCGTACCTACACCCTCCACACTCTCCATTTCAATTCCCCCATTATGATGCTCTGTAATATGCTTCACAATAGAAAGCCCCAGCCCTGTTCCGCCTGTTCTCTTGGAACGGGAGCTATCCACCCGGTAGAACCGCTCAAATACTCTTGCCTGATGCTCCTTGGAAATGCCTATACCTGTATCGGTTACTGTGATCTTGCACAGGCTGTTTTCCTCAAATATTTCTAGAGTGACGCTACCGCCTTCTTTGTTGTATTTGATTCCGTTGTCCAGTAGGTTATACATAAGCTCGTCCAGTAGATGGCTGTTGGCATTTATGCTCATGGGCCCCCCCACTAGCTCAAACTTTATCGCCTTCTCGGCGGCTTTTTCCTGTAAGTTTGATATTACGGTTTTTGCAAGCTCATATATATCGAAAATCGTGAAGCCTTTTTCAACTTTCTGCTCGTCAAACTCCGACAGGCGGATTATATCGTCGATTATATTAATCAAGCGATTTGTGTGGGCACCTATTTTTTCAGCAAAGCCGGAAATATCATCTTTTTTTGTCATGCCGCTTACAATCATTTCTGCAAGAGCGGAAATGGATGTTAGCGGCGTTTTCAGTTCGTGGGATACATTGGCGGTAAACTCCCTGCGTTGAGTCTCAGCTTTGTACTGCTGAGTGATATCTAGAAAGAAAACTATTGCCCCGCGATTGCTTTCATAGGTTACGGGGTTCATATATACATTGTAGATTCTGTGGTTTCTTGTAAAGGAAAATTCCAGATGCGCTCCTGCTAGACAGTTTTTCACATTTTGCATAAACTCCGGATCCCGATATATGTGCTGGATGCTTTTCCCTTTGATGTCTCTTTCTTTGGGAATTTTAAAGATATCTAGCACGCTTTTGTTGGCGATCATCACAATACCGTTCTCATCCAATATTACAATCCCTTCGCGCATATTTGCGATAATTGCCTCAATGGTATCAGCTCGCTGCTTTATAGTGGAGAGATGCTTTTCCATTTCCTTTTTTTGATTGTCAATTTTTTTGATATATGGCCAGATTTCCTCATAAAGGGATTCGTTATGCCCGAAACCGGGGATAATGCTTGGGCTGTCGAAATTGGCTTCAGTTAAAGGCTTTATTATTCGCTTCGTCAGGCGGTGAGCGATGAAATATGCTGCTGCCAAAATTATTGCGGTGATTGTCACGAGTATAGGCAAAATAGTAATCAGCACTTGACCTAGGCTGTTTAGTGTACGTGAAAATCGCAGTACAGTACCATCCTGCAGCCTGATTGCATAATAAAATGTCTCTGCGCGCAAGGTATCGGAATCTCGGATGGCTTCGCCGCTGCCATAGGTTATAGCTTGAATAAACTCTTCTCTATTGCTGCGATTTACGGATAAATCCGCCGCAGGGTTGCTGTCAGCCAACACCCATCCCTCGGGGGAGATGATGGTCATACGAGTGCTGCCCCCAGGTTGGGCTTGAGCGTGATCACTGTAGTTAAGCAGGCCTGCAATAAGATGCGCATTATCGCGTATTGAAGCCATTTCGTGGGTTCTCGCGGCATTCATAAAAAGCAACCCAAATGACGCGGCTAGTACCACTATACATATCAGTATCAATACAACAAAGTTTCTATATATTCGTTTTTGCATGGTTTCACCCCAGTGTATATCCCACATTACGAATGGTTTTAATATATCCTCCCGCTGTGCCAAGCTTTTGCCTCAAGGATTTTATATGCATATCCAATGTACGGCTTTCGCCTTCGAAATCATAGCCCCATACCGTTTCTAGGATTTTTTCGCGGTTTAACACGATACCGGCATTTATCAGCAGACAATGAAGCAGCTCATATTCCTTGAAGGTTAAACTTACTTCAATTTCATCTACGATTACAGTTCGGCTTGCTATGAGCATCTGTATGTTTTGGTAGCTTAACTGGCTGACTGGCTGCTTCTGGCTGCGGCGTAGCAGTGCCTTTACACGAGAAATCAACTCCATTACACCGAAGGGCTTGGTCAAATAATCATCTGCTCCCAGATCTAGCCCTTTGACCTTGTCATGCTCGCTGCCCTTTGCCGTTAACATTATTACCGGCAGTGCAGCATGGGCTGGGATTTGTCTTAGTTTTTTGAGAATTGCAAGACCATCATCCCCCGGCAGCATTATGTCAAGTATAACTAGGTCTGGTACCTCGTTATTTTCAAGAGCTGTGAAAAAATCCATACCATTATCAAAGCCTATCGCCTCGAAGCTGGCGGTGCGCAGTGCATAAAGCACTATCTCGCGAATATCCTCATCGTCTTCTACTATCCAAATCATAAACTACCCCTACCTCTTCTGCCCCGTAATCGAAAACACAACCCACTTCGCAATATTGCAAGCATGATCGCCTATTCGCTCGAAGAATTTTGCTATCATAAGCAGGTCTATTGCCTGTTCGCTGTTGGGATTGCCGGCTCGTATTAACTCAATCAGGTCAAACTTAACCTCATCGAAGAGATCATCGACTACATCGTCATATTTTATTACCGATTTGGCAAGCTTCAAATCCTTTTTTACATATGCGTCAATGCTTTCCGTGACCATTTTTACAGTGGCTGTCGCCATTTTGGGGATGTGCTCCAGCTTTTTTATATATGGTGCCCCGTCCATCATTACCACAATTTCCGAAATATCAGCCGCCTGATCTCCAATCCGCTCCATATCGGTAATCATCTTGAGGGCTGCGGATATTAGCCTCAGGTCTTTTGCCACAGGCTGCTGCTGTAAAAGGAGCTTTAAGCATAGGGCTTCAATATCTTTTTCCTTTTGCTCCACGTCCGTTTCGAATTCGATTACCCTTTTTGCAAGCTCTATATCCTGTTCAATAAGAGCCTGGGATGCCATTGATATCGTTTTCTCAACCAGCGCACCCATTTCCAACAGCATATTATTAAGCATGGTCAATTGCTCATCAAATCTGCGTATCATCCAAACCTCCCTGTAATATAATCCTCGCAACGCTTATCCTTCGGTACGGAGAAAATCTGTTGTGTTTCGCCATATTCGACTAACTCACCAAGTAAAAAAAAGCCTGTATTGTCCGAAATTCTTGTAGCCTGTTGCATGTTGTGGGTTACTATTACGATTGTATAGTCTTTTTTCAACTGTAGTACCAACTCTTCGATTTTGCCGGTAGAAATAGGATCGAGAGCGGAGGTTGGCTCGTCCATCAGTAGGACATCAGGTTGGACGGATAGTGCACGCGCTATGCAAAGCCGCTGCTGCTGCCCTCCTGATAAGCTTAACGCACTTTTTTTTAGCCTGTCCTTTGTTTCATCCCAGATTGCGGCATCGTATAGGGATTTTTCAACTATGTCATTAAGCTTAAATTTTGATTTTATGCCGTGAGTTCTTGGGCCATAAGCGATATTATCGTAGATGCTCATTGGAAATGGATTAGGCTTTTGGAAGACCATGCCAACCCGTTTTCTCAAGGCATTTACATCAATATCACCATGGATGCTCTCGCCTTCGAGTAAAATGCTCCCGGTTATTTTACAGCCTTCTACCAAGTCGTTCATTCGATTAAGGCTCTTTATTAGGGTGGATTTACCACAGCCTGATGGACCGATAAAAGCAGTTATCATATGTGCAGGTATATTCATGTTGATGTCTTTTAATGCCTGAAAATCACTATACCATAGATTTACATCATGCAATGTGAATTTATTCATATTCGCCATTGGTTTTCTCCTTTATGTGCGATCCTTTGTTATTGAGCGTGCAATCCATGACGACAACGCATTAATCAACAGCACTACTATAAGCAGCACTGCAGCTGTTGCATGGGCTTCGCCCGGGTGAGTACCCTCGTTGGCAAGAGCATACATATGCGCCGAAAGGGTACGACCTGTGTCGAACAGATTATTAGGCATACGCGCAACATTTCCCAGGGTGAATATTATCGCAGCAGTCTCACCTACAATCCGCCCAATCGCCAGTATTACTCCAGCCAAGATACCGGGTGTTGCCGCAGGCAGTACAATCCGCGCAACTGTCCGCAGTCGCCCTGCCCCTAACCCAAATGACCCTTCTCGATATGTGTCTGGGACAGATTTCAAGCTCTCTTCCGTAGTGCGCATGATTAGGGGTAAAATCATTATCGAAACAGTAAACGCCCCGGACATAAGGGAAAGCCCCCAGCCCAGAAACACCCCAAAAAAGATAAACCCAAACAGCCCATATACAATAGAAGGAATCCCCGCAAGTGTCTCCGTAGTAAGGCGAACGATTTTCACAAATCGGTTACCGCGCCTTGCGTATTCTATCAAATATATAGCTGAAAATATCCCTAAAGGAACTGCGAGAATCAACGAGAGCCCTACTATCATCAAAGTCCCCATGAGTGCAGGGAATAATGATTGATTCTGAGTCGTAAACTCCAGCGCAAACAACGATGGTCTAATAAATGGCACTCCATTAATGAGTACATACCCAACAACTAAAACAAGCACGGCAACTGTGATTATAATGCCCAGCCATGTCAATAGAAAAAGGATAAGGTCGGTTGGCTTTTTACGTTTTAAAAATCTCATCATTTACACGCCCTCCTTTTTCTTTAAAATCGAGAATAGCGTGTTAATAATCAGTACAAACGCAAAGAGCACAACCCCTGTGGCTATAAGGGTCGCTCTGTGCTCACCATAGGCATAACCCAGTTCAATTATCACGTTTGCAGTAAGGGTTCTTGCACCGTATAGGAATTCGTGAGGCATTCGCAGAATAGGCTGATTACCGGCTACCATGCGGACAGCCATGGTTTCACCTACTGCACGCCCAATCCCCAAAATAACCGAAGCCATAACACCGGGCTTTGCCGCCGGAAGCACTACCTTGAAGGTAGCACTTTCGTGACTTGCCCCCAGAGCGATAGCCCCTTCGTAAATTTCTGAAGGGATAGCACGGATGGCTGATTCAGAAATAGCTATAATCGTGGGAAGTATCATCATTCCCAGCAAAATTGACGCTGTAAATATGCTATTGCCGCTACCCCCTATATTTTCCCGAACAAAGGGCACAAGCACCACCATGCCAAAGTAGCCATACACCACAGAAGGTATGCCGGCAAGCAGGTTGATAGCAGGCTTGAGCACAATATATATTGATTTTGGGCAGAACTTTGCAATAAACACAGCTGCAAAAATTCCAATTGGCACTCCAAATAATATAGCTCCGGCAGTCACATAAAGCGAACTCATTATCATAGGGAAAATGCCAAAACGAGGAGGATCCCAAGTCGGTCGCCAGTCCGAGCCGGTCAAAAACCGAATGATCCCAATGTCCCACATTGCAGGTAGCCCTTGCATGAACAAAAATACACAAATCAGCCCCACCGCGAGTATCGCGGCGGAGGCTGATATAATAAACATTACCTTGGCGGCATGTTCCCTATTTAACAGTCGTCTTAACGAGCGTCTTCCCATTGGGTAACCTCTCCGAGGAAAATATTTCTTACCTGTTCAAGAGTAAGCCCCTCGATGTCATTGCTTGGATGTACGATAACCGCAATGCCGTCGATAGCAATTGTCAGGGAAGACATAAATTCAAGTTCGGTATCACGAAGATCGCGGCTGGACATTGCAATATCAGCAAGCCCATCCCGTGCGGCAGAGATACCATGACCTGTGCCTGCGCCGTGTACGTCAATTGTTACATCAGAATTGAGCTCGCGGTATGCCTCACTAAGATGTTGCATCAGAGAATATACAGATGAAGAGCCATTGATCACGATGGTTCCTGTAAGCCCGCTTGGGGAATACTCCGGCGCGTCCTGCACAAAGGGTACATAACCCCGATCGGCAACAACAGCTTGACCCTGTGCAGAGAAAATAAAATCTACAAAATCCTGCGCCAACTCATTAAGCCCGGACTCCAAGTTATAACCAATAATAAAAGGTCTCTGAATGGCGTATGATCCGTTGAGCATGTTTGCAACTGAAGGCTCAACACCATCAATATTGAGCACTCGCACGCGTTCGTCAGCCAAGGCAACACCAGTGGATGCATAACCAATTGCAAGGGGGTTTTCCGCTACATTGGTCATCATAACGCTGGTTCCAGGGGCTACCACTGCTTCAAGGGTGATATTGTCATTACCCTCAATAGTAATATCCACGATTTCCACAAATGCCCCGCGGGTTCCGCTACCTTCTTCGCGTGTGATTGCAGTGATTTGCCCGGTAGTACCGGTGGCGGTGACTTCATCTGTTTCTGTCGCAGGATTAGTAGCCTCTTCTGTTATAAGGTCGACTGGCTCATCATCTGAGCTACATGCCACAAAACCCAACAAGCTAATTAATGCTACCACTGTAAGTACAAGTGCAATTTTGACACCTTTTTTAAGCATTTAGCATTCCTCCGTTTTTTGTTTTGATTGCAGGAGGATAATAATGCTTGTATGTAAATGTTAAATGGGGAGAATGTAAAATTTGTGTAAATTATTTGCGTTGGTTTTGTTCATACTAAAATCTAGCGTGAAAGCAATTGCATAAAAAGGAGCCACCACCATGCAAACCGAAGGCTGGAACCTAGAACACACATATACAAAGCTTCCAAAAATATTCTACCATTACCAAAGCCCAACAACCTCCCCCATTCCACAAATGGCAATTTTCAACCATAGTCTTGCGCAATCTTTGGGGCTAGACTCACGCAAGCTGGAGCATAGCCCTGAAATATTTGCAGGTTCGGTTTTGCCACATGGCGCAGAGCCAATATCTCAAGCCTACGCAGGATATCAATTTGGGCATTTTGTTATGCTTGGTGATGGGCGTGCAGTTTTGCTTGGAGAGCAGATTACACCTGATGGGCGCAGATTTGACATCCAGCTAAAAGGATCAGGCCCAACGCCTTTTTCTCATAATGGTGACGGCTATGCAGCTCTTGCGCCAATGCTTAGGGAGTATATTATCAGCGAAGTCATGCATTATTTGGGCATACCCACGACTCGTTCATTATCAGTTGCTCTTACGGGGAGAGATATTTATAGGCAAAAAGCCCTAAAAGGAGCAGTTCTAACTCGGGTTGCCTCAAGCCATATAAGAGTAGGAACATTCGATTATGTGTCTGCGTTTGGAACGGTAGATGATACCAAAAAACTCGCCGATTACAGCATCCATCGGCATTATCCTGGAGCGAGCTATGTAGAATTTCTAAGGGAAGTTGCCAAGCGGCAAGCATCACTAATCGCAAGCTGGCAATTAGTAGGGTTTATCCACGGAGTCATGAACACCGACAACATGGCAATCTCTGGTGAAACAATTGATTACGGTCCATGCGCATTCATGGATTCATACGACCCCAGCACGGTTTTCAGTTCGATTGACACGGCTGGGCGATATTCATATAAAAATCAGCCTAGCATAGGGGCATGGAATTTATCACGATTTGCAGAGGCTCTTCTGCCATTGATTCATAATGAAAAAAATAAAGCCATTGAATTAGCAAATGGCTCAATTGAATATTACTGGGAATGCTACGAAAAATTCTGGCTGTCTGGTATGAGAAATAAAATAGGAATAACAAATGAAGAGCAACAAGACATTGATCTAATTTCAGAATTACTACAAATAATGGAGACACATAAGTTGGATTTTACGAATACTTTTCGGAATCTACCATATCCAACCAACGATATACATGATCTCATATCCTGGCAAAAAAAGTGGCAGACCAGATTAAGCAGACAGCCCAAAACCGAAGAAGATATTGTTACGATTATGAAAATGAATAATCCCGCCATTATTCCAAGAAATCACCAAGTGGAAGAAGCCTTAGCTGCAGCAGAGCATGGAGACATGTCTATAACACACCACCTTCTATCCGCTCTACGCAACCCATATGAGGAATCTGACATTCATAATATATACTCATTGCCCCCCAAATCAACAGCCTGCAAATACCAAACATTTTGCGGGACTTAAATCATCATATAACGAATGAGATTGTAAACCCACGTAAAAAAGCCCCGCAGTTGCGGGGCTTTTGGCTTGCGCTAAGCTATTCCCTTGGCTTCATCGTCGGAAAGAAAATTACATCCCGTATAGAATCCGAGCCTGTCAGCAGCATAAACAGCCTATCTACTCCAACTCCCAGCCCTCCTGTCGGAGGCATTCCATATTCCATTGCTAGAATGAAATCCTCGTCGGTCATGGAGGCTTCATCGTCTCCGGCTGCTCGCAATGCCTCTTGCTGGGCGAAGCGGCTGCGTTGATCTATTGGGTCATTGAGTTCCGAGTATGCATTGCCCATTTCTCTTCCCAGGATAAACAGTTCAAATCGCTCTGTGTAATCTGGGTTTTCTGGCTTGCGCTTTGCAAGTGGTGAGATTTCTATCGGATGGTCTAATATAAAGGTGGGCTGAATCAGATTTTTTTCCGCAAATTCTGCAAAAAATGCTTCTAATATTATACCCTTGTCGTGGTATGGCTCGTATTTAATATGATGCTTGCGGGCTGCTGCTTTTGCAGCATCTGCATCAGCGATTTGGTCAAAATCTACACCAGCATATTGCTTTACAGCCTCAACCATGGTCATCCTTGCAAAGGGTGATTCTAAGTCGACTATAATGTCGTTATATGGGACTTTTGCCGTTCCCAGTACATCCCTTGCTACCTGACGGAATAGTTCCTCGGTGAGCTCCATCATCCCGTGATAATCGGTGTAAGCTTGATATAACTCCAGCATGGTAAACTCCGGGTTATGCTTAACGCTCATACCTTCATTGCGAAAGCAGCGACCTAGCTCATACACGCGGTCAAGCCCACCTATTATTAGCCGCTTTAGTGGCAGCTCAAGGGCTATTCTTAGATACATATCCATATCCAGTGTATTATGATGGGTAAGGAATGGGCGTGCATTGCCACCTGCTCCTGCTGAGACTGTCTGGAGCACAGGTGTATCGACCTCAAGAAAACCGCGCACATCCAGAAATGCTCGTATGGATTTGATTATCGCACTGCGCTTGAGGAAAACATCCTTTATTTCCGGGTTGACGATTAGGTCTAGGTAGCGTTGGCGGTATCTGGCTTCCTTGTCTTTTAAACCATGGAATTTTTCCGGTAAAACCTGCAGGCTTTTGGCTAGCAATGTCACGCTTGTGGCTTTTACAGAAATCTCGCCCTTTTGGGTCTTAAATACTTCACCTGCCACTCCAACAATATCACCGATATCATATTGCTTGAATGCGGCATAGGCTTCCTCGCCGATATCATCACGGCGTACATATGATTGGACGCGACCGTCCTTGTCTTGGATATCCATAAATGATGCTTTACCCATAATACGTCGGGTCATAAGTCGCCCTGCGATGCTCACCTGCTGACCTTCCAAAACTTCAAAATCATCGTGGATATTTTGGCTGAATGCCGTTACATCAAATGTCACATGAAGAAACGGGTCGGCACCTGCTGCTTGCAGAGCTGTGAGTTTTTCTCTTCTTATCTGCTGCTGCTCATGTAAATCTTGTGGCTCATTTGTTGTACTCATTCAATTCATGCCTCCTTCGTCGGCACATGTTTATGAGGTGCGAAAAATCAAAAAACGGATTTTTCGCACTTGCTCTTTACACAATGTCAATAATTTTGTACTGGATTATACCGTCCGGTGCCTCTACAGATATAGTTTCACCGCGGTTGCGCCTAAGCAACGCTAGCCCTAACGGGGATTCGTTGGAAATACGACCTCCTGCCGGGTCTGCCTCGGTGGAGCCTACAATCAGATATTCTATCTCATCATTGTATTCCATATCCAAAAGCCTTACCTTGCTGCCTACGTTTATACTGTCCTTATCGATATCTTCTTCGGCGATTATTTCAGCGTTGCCCAGCATCTTTTCTATTGTATTAATGCGGGCTTCGATTTCGGCTTGCTCGTCTTTGGCAGCATCATATTCGGCGTTTTCGGATAAATCACCTTGCCCTCGGGCATCTTTTATTTTATTTGCCACATCTTTTCGGCGTACCAGCTTTAGTTCTTGCAGTTCAGCCTCGAGTCTCTTATGACCTTCTTGGGTCAGTACGGTTTTTTTTTCTGACATGTTATCACCCCATAAAATAATTAGTATAGCAAAAAAGCCGGGCAGAGCCGACTTTTTTTGTGGTCACCGAATGATTATATGCTTATGATGCTTGATTGTCAAATCTGGGAAACATGATTTGAACCAGCAAGTATCCTCTTTGCCGTTTCCATCATCCCTTTGCTTGGAGCCGGGGTATCCCATAATTCGTATTCACGGACTAGATCCTTCCATTTATATTCCCCTGCTTTGTGAAAGGGGATTACTTCAACTTTTTTTATGTTTGCGTATTGCTGCAAGAATTTTGCCAGTCGGTGCATATCTCTTGTGCTGTCAGTTAAACCGGGCACCAGTACAAAGCGTACCCACACTTCTATTCCCATGAGCCTTGATATGCGTAGGGTTTCCAATGTCCTGTCTAGGGGTACTCCTGTTACGTTTTTATATGTTGTGGGATTGATTGTTTTGATATCCAGCAGCATCAGGTCGGTGTGAGCCAAGATTTGTTCCACGGTTTTTGGGGCTGCGTAGCCTGATGTGTCGATTGCTGTGTGAAAACCTTCTGCTTTGCACGCTTTAAGCAGTGCCTCCAAGAAAGGAAACTGGAAAAAGGGGTCGCCACCGGTTATGGTAACCCCTCCTCCGGAGAATTTGAGATAGGATTTATATTTTTTTATATCCTGAATGATTTCGTCCACAGTCATTGGCTTGCCGGTTTTTCTAAGCCATGTGTCCGGATTGTGGCAATATTTGCAGCGCAATGCGCAACCTGAGAGGAAAACCAGGTATCGTATACCAGGTCCATCGACCATTCCTGCGGTATCAATTGAGTGCACATATCCTACATTTGCGCTCATGGGCTACAGCCTTTCGTGGAAAGTCCTGTGTATGACCTCCAGTTGCTGCTCCTTGGTGAGCTTTACAAAATTTACGGCATAACCTGAAACACGGATTGTCAACTGTGGATATTTATCCGGGTGCTCCATTGCGTCCAGCAGGGTTTCTTTTTCAAATACATTGATATTAATATGATGCCCGCCATCGTTGAAATATGCATCCATTAGCGCAACCAGGTTTTCCTGCTGCACCTCGGTAGTCGCGCCCAGAGCTCGCGGGATAATAGAAAATGTATAGCTTATCCCGTCCTGAGAATAGGTATACGGCAGCTTTGCCACACTTGCCATTGATGCTACCGCTCCTTTGAGGTCGCGCCCATGCATTGGATTTGCCCCCGGCGCAAAGGGCTGTCCCGCCTTGCGTCCATCAGGGGTTGCTCCTGTGGCGGTGCCGTAGACAACATTGGAGGTAATCGTAAGTACGCTCAGTGTCGGCACCGCATTGCGATATGCGCGCTGTTTTTTCAGTTTTTCCATAAATGCCTTGACAATATCATAGGCTATATTATCCACTCTGTCGTCATTATTACCAAAGGCGGGGTAATCGCCTTCTATTGCATAATCAACGACTAGCCCCTCAGCATTGCGGATGGTTTTTACTTTTGCATATTTTATAGCGGAAAGCGAATCGGCAACGACGCTCAAGCCGGCTATTCCGCAGGCATGAGTACGAAGAATATCCATATCGTGAAGAGCAAACTGAATACTCTCATAGTTATATTTATCGTGCATAAAATGAATAACGTTGAGGGTATTGATATACAAGCCCGCCAGCCACTCCAGCACCCGGTTAAGCTTGCGATAGACCTCATCGTATTCCAGATACTCAGAAGTGATGGGAGCATATTCAGGAGCTACCTGCTCGCCGCTTTTTTCATCTTTGCCGCCGTTGATGGCATAGGTCAGAGCCTTGGCAAGGTTTGCACGTGCCCCAAAAAATTGCATCTGCTTGCCCAGGCGCATTGCGCTTACACAACATGCGATTGCATAATCATCGCCCCAATAACCTCGCATCAAATCATCACTTTCATATTGAAGAGAGCTGGTATCAATGCTTACTTTTGCGCAAAATTTCTTGAAATTCTCCGGCAAATGCACACTCCAGAGCACCGTAAGGTTGGGCTCAGGCGCGGCTCCAAGATTATATAGCGTATGAATAATCCGATAGCAGTTCTTTGTTATTAAGGTTTCGCCTGTCTCACTCATTCCGCCTATTGCCTCGGTTACCCAGGTTGGATCGCCGGAGAAAAGATTATTGTATTCGGGTGTGCGCAGGAAACGAATCATTCTCAGCTTCATTGCGAAATGGTCTATTAACTCCTGGGCTTCCGACTCTGTGAGATTGCCATTTTTTATATCTCGCTCAATATAAATATCAAGGAATGTTGCCACACGCCCAAGGGAGGTAGCTGCGCCATCTTGCTGCTTTGCGGCGGCAAGATATGCAAAATACGTCCACTGAATTGCCTCTTGAGCATTCATAGCGGGTTTTGTTATATCACAGCCGTAAGTCGCAGCCATCTCGGCAAGTTGGTGCAGAGCTCGGACTTGCTCGCTTAGCTCCTCGCGTAGTTGGATGACCTTATCTTCAAGCCAGAGCGAGCAAAGCCTGGCAAGCTGATGCTCTTTATCTTTTATCAGAAAATCAATGCCATAAAGCGCTACCCGGCGGTAATCGCCTATTATCCGACCTCGTCCATATGCATCGGGTAAGCCCGTTATAATGCCGGACTTACGAGCCGAACGCATTTCCGGTGTGTATGCGTCAAAAACTCCGTCGTTGTGGGCTTTGCGGAATTTTGTGTATATTTCCTCGGTGCTAGGGTCAAGAGCGTATCCATACGATTCCAAAGCCCGCTGTATGACCTTGATTCCGCCGTTTGGGAAAATTCCTCGTTTGAGTGGTTTGTCGGTTTGCAACCCTACGATTTTTTCGAGCTCCTTATTTATATACCCTGGCCCGTGAGATGTAATGGTGTTGGGGATTTTGGTTTCCACATCCAGTATGGATTTTTCGTTTTCTTCTTTGGTCAGGCGGCAGACATCTTCCCAAAGTGCTTGGGTGCCCGCCGTCGGGCCTTCCAAAAAAGATGCATCGCCATGATAAGGCGTGATATTGCGTTGAATAAAATCCCGCAGATTAACCTCCCGCATCCATGTACCGCTTTCGAAGCCTTGCCATGCAGGGTTTTTATTATTATTCATGTTGCCACCTCCCGTTTAATGAGTATAATTCTACTGCATAGCCAGAAAATAGCAAATTTTATGCACATTGTGTATAAACGACTCTAATTTACACAAAAGGAGGATTCCATGAAAACAATGAAAGTAATCAAAGCCTTCGGTCTACAAGACCTACGAATGGTAGATGCACCGATTCCTGAACCAGGAATCGGCGAAGTACGAATAAAAGCCCGAGCAAGCTGCATATGTGGCTTGGATAAACGGATATACTACCCTCGTAAAGGTTTAAGTGAAATATTCACATAGACCAATTCCAAGTATAAAAGGAGAGATTCAATTATGAACACCCCAACAAGTAATACTGCAAAACCTCAAGCTAAGGAAGCTCTTAATGCATTCAAGTATGAAGTTGCTAACGAAATCGGCGTACCACTCAAGCAAAGTTATAACGGCGACCTTACGTCTGCTCAAAATGGTTATGTCGGTGGCTATTTTGTGCTTTATTTGCTTCCACATCAAAAGAATAACTATCATCCAGAGGCACTACAATCTTAAAAATATCCCCATCAATAATTTCTGGTGGCTTCCCTGAATACCGCGGGGTATATTTATAAAGATTCCTAACCCCAGCCCCTAACTCATCAGCTAAGCCAATATTGCGAAAGAAATCAGCAATGAGAGGATATTTAGAATCCGGCTCAATATTGCCAGGTGTCAACGCTTGCCCTGTTTCCAAATCTTTTGCATATAAGCCCGCACTTTGCAGTATCGCCATATCAGATAAGTCTTTCCACGGATGTTTCTGATAACGATTGATTGCAAGCTGCCGAATGCGTGGCAACATGTCCAGTCTTAAATCTTCAAGAGTTACATATGGATAAACCTTTTTTTCTGTGTATATCTTTTGTTTGCGAATATACTTTTCATGCTATCCATAATCATCTTCCTTCCTCAATTTCAGAGTAACACAGCCATATATGGAAAACAATACATGGACAATAATTCCCTACTCAACCCCACATAAAATCCAAACTCCCGACTAATACTACCCTCGTAAAGGTTTAAGTGAAATATTCACGTAGACCAATTCCAAGTATAAAAGGAGAGATTCAATTATGAATACCCCAACAAGTAATACTGCAAAACCTCAAGCTAAGGAAGCTCTTAATGCATTCAAGTATGAAGTAGCTAACGAAATCGGCGTACCACTCAAGCAAGGTTATAACGGCGACCTTACCTCTGCTCAAAATGGTTATGTCGGTGGCTATATGGTTAAAAAAATGATCGAGGCTCAAGAACGCCAAATGGCTGGTGGAGCTAAGCTGTAGTTAAATAAATGAATATATGTGCCTTCTCCCGCGTATCGCGAGGGGAGGCATTTTTTTATTCTTGGCAAATTGCACAAAGAAGCGGTATGCTAGCATACCGTTTTTTTGTGAGAATAAACAACTTTTCCCTCTTGATTTAATTCCATATAATCCACATAATGGCAGAGACAAAGATTAACCGTTCAGGAGGGTTCTTATGAGTAGCAAAAAAATGTATATCACGGTAATAATATTAGCGATTATCGTTACGGTTACATCTGGGGTTTTCTTGGCTTATACCTTTTTTTGGCGATCCGCTGAAGAACTTGAGCCAGATTTTATGGAAAACGGGCAAGTTGAGGATTATATCGAAACCACCCCAGAACCGGAGAGTGAAGCAGATAATCCCGTTGATGTAACCCCTGTACCAGAAGAACCTACAGAAACCGATAATGATAACACCGGTTTCGAGCATCTTGCTTTTTACGGGTCAATCCAGTGGCATACTCTTCCCACCTGGGATTTCCATCAGGTATTTCCTTTTAATGAAGGCATGGCTGGGGTGGAGTATTTCCAAGATGGAATTTGGGAATCTATGCATATTCTTGGCTACATAAATACCGCCGGGGAAATTGTTATCCCTATAGAGCATTTGCACTATCCGCAAATGTATGCATATCGCGGTGCGCCGCCTTTTTCTCAGGGGCTTGTTGCCATCCG
>Ga0131853_10012922_pt1 | contig 15296 bp, 10 predicted proteins | sample TergutLab28metaG_FD_92764 | JGI IMG/M metagenome (GOLD analysis project Ga0131853, IMG submission 92764) | Labiotermes labralis P1 segment gut microbial communities from Petit-Saut dam, French Guiana - Lab288 P1 (version 2) (version 2) | ecosystem: Host-associated > Arthropoda: Insects >...
AGGATGCACCTCGTCGCGTCGTCTGTTACTGCGGCATTTTACGGAAACAGCGCACAAGTCCGGGAGAGGTATGCGCAAATCGAGAGGGGCGATATAGGGCTGCAATATCCGCGCCCACCCCAAGAACAGAAGCAGACAATCCCCAAGAAAAAACGATCCCTCGCTGACAGGCTCAAAGCGGGGGGTGAAAAAGTAAAGGCGCGGGACGCGCAGAAGGATACAAATAAATCCCGTAAACGGGTAGAAAGGTCATAATTATGCCAGACAATAAATTAGATGTAAGGGTTTATCCCCTTGACGATCCGAAAGGCAATACTAAAGCCTTTGCCAGTGTTGCGCTGGATGATGTAGTCGCCATCCGCGGCATCCGTGTCATCAGTAGCGAGAAAGGCTTGTTTGTGAGTATGCCGCAATCACAGGACAGGGACACAAAGAAATTCCACGACATTGCGTTCCCTCTGTCCGGCGACTTGCGGAAGGACATCAGCAGAGCGGTACTCGGCGAATACAAGACGATGGCAAGTCTGCCCCCGGAGCAGCGCGGTTATAAAACGCCGGATATGGTTGCGGCAGAAGGGATCAGTGTGGAGGACATCAGTCTCGACATACGAGTGTACCCGCTCGAAGACCCCGATGGCAGCACAAAGGCTTTCGCCAGTGTTGCGATAGATGATCTGGTCGCCATCCGGGGCATCCGTGTTGTGGATAGTGAGAAAGGTCTGTTCGTGAGTATGCCGCAGTCGCAGGACAATAAGGGTCTATTCCACGACATCGCATTCCCTCTCTCCGGCGATCTACGCAAAGAGATCAGCAAGGGTGTTTTGGAAAAGTTCGAGGCAGAGAAATCCATTGACCGCAAACCATCCCTCGGTCAGCGGTTGGCTGAAGGTGCGGAAAAATCAGCCGGGCATGTCGCCCCGGTGGGGGTCGCCGCAAAAGAGCGCCCCGGCAACGTGTTATGAGCAGGTTCCCTCGCAAGTCGCCTTGGGGCGATGTGCAGCGCTGTGAGCAGTTGATTGACGGTGTGTTCTTAGTCAGCACGGCAAGCCACGGCGGGATTATGGTGCGGAAAAGCGTAGCAGAGTTTCTCTCACTTGAAGCCCGCAAAATTGGAGCGAATAAGCGCAATTACCTCTGCTTTGAAATCGGTTGTGCGGAGCATATTGTCATGCGTGAACTTCTGGATAAAAAGCTGTGGCAGTTTCCTGACTGCGTTACCGAACGGGCGAAGCTGGAAGAAACGATCAACTGCTCACTCCAACAACGGCTGCCTGCGTATTGGGAATCACGTCAAAAGCGTCTCCCGCTGTCAGAGCGTCTAAAGGATGGTGCAGAAAAAACTGCCGCACATCATGCCGGGACGAATCGGCCAACTGCAAAACAGTCAGGTCGCTTGGAAATAGGGTGACTTGACCGAATGTTCAGAAATAATCATTACAGTGGAACGGAGGCCAGCTATGGATTTAACAACAAAAACATTAGCACAAATACCACCTATTGTCGCTCTGAGCGGCGACAAGATCATGGTTAGCGGCTCGGTGCGCGATATACACGCATGGTTAGAACTCGAAAACATACACCGCTCAAACGCTTTCATCATACATGACCCCTGCGGTTGCCTGATTAAGCGTTACAGGCGCGAGTTGGAGTGTCACTATTATGAAACAAAGGTTTTTGACACAACTTGCGGTGCGGAAAGCGCGCGGTATAACCCGTTTCTGTATGTTCGCGACAGCGCCGGTGTGACGGAATTGGCAGACGCTGTACTACGCGGCACAACAGGAAACACGGATTATGATGATTACGGTTTCTTATTGGCCGAATGGCTACTCTTAAAAACCCTTTTCGGGTATGTCAACGAGAATGCCCCTGATGTAGAGATGAACTTCAAAACCGTCCTCGACATGTTAGAGAGAATGGAAATATGCGAAGATTGGGACGGTTTCAAAACAGCCGTTGATCTTCTATTCGAGGAACTGGAAGAGCGAGACCCATTTAACCTAACTCTATTGAGGTACAAGCATTTCAAAGCGACTCCGTATGCCAAAGATAACAAAGTGGTGGACTCATGCAAGAAAAGGCTTGCGTCGCTTGTTACAAAGCAGGCACTCGCTTTTATGTCGAAAGATGAACTTCGCTTTAACGACTTGTCGCACTACAAGGTCGCAATATTCGTAAGGAGCGATGAAAACTGTTCGCACTTGGCGCTTATTACGCCGCTCATGTATGCACAGTTTTTCAGAGTGGCGTATGAGCGGGCGGTGAACTGATTTATGGCATTCGTAAATGTCCCGAAAGACCTGAATAAGATCAAGAATAAGGCACTTTTCAATCTGACTGCCAGACAGCTCATCTGCTTTGGAGTAGCGGCGGCGATTGGAGTGCCGACATACATTTTCACGCGTGGCACCATCGGTGACACAGCGGCGGCACTCCTGATGATCGGGCTGATGCTGCCGCTGTTCTTTATTGCCATGTACGAAAAGGACGGGCAACCCGCCGAAAAGATTTTGCGGAATATGATCCGAACGAAGTTCTATTTTCCGGGCAAGCGTCCGTACCGATCAGAAAATCTATATGAAACTTTGGAGAAGGAGGCCAGAACCCTTGCCAACGAAACAAAAACAGCAACAAAAACGTCTGCCGGGAAACGTCAGACAGGCAAAGGAAAATCGCGCTGAGTTGAAGAAATCCGTTCGGAACAGGAGCACAGCAAAAGCACCGCCCGCGTTAAAAACGGGCGGTGCTTCGTCTTTGGCAGAGAAAATCTTCGGCAGAGCGGATAAGCCACAGACAGCGCAGCAGTCCATCCCTTATCGGGAGATGTACAAGGATGGCATCTGTCGCGTCAGTGGCAAGCTGTACACCAAGACCGTGATGTTCAGCGACATCAACTACCACCTCGCGCAAAATGATGACAAGACGCAGATTTTCGAGAAATACTGTGACTTCCTCAACTACTTCGATTCCTCCGTGACGGTGCAGTTGTCCTTTATCAATCAACGTGGCAACCCGGAGGAATTTAACCAGTCCATCGACATCCCGGCACAGGATGATGCCTATGACGATATTCGCCGCGAATACGCGGATATGCTGAAAAACCAGATGGCGAAAGGCAATAACGGTCTCGTCCGAACGAAGTACATCACTTTCGGTATAGAGGCCGACAACTTCAAGGCGGCAAAAATGCGGATCGAGCGCGTAGAAGCGGATATTTTGAACAGCTTCAAAGTCTTAGGTGTTGCGGCGCGCCCTCTCAGCGGCGCAGAACGATTGGAAGTCATGCACGGACAGCTTCATCCGGGCGGTGTGGACAAGTTTCAATTTAGCTGGAAAGACCTCGCCCATGCGGGACTGTCCACCAAGGACTATATTGCTCCTTCCGGCTTTGACTTCCGCGATGGTCGCTCACTTCGCATCGGGGCACATTACGGCGCGGTCAGCTTCTTGCAGATTCTGGCACCGGAACTTACTGACCGTATGCTGGCGGATTTCATCGACTTAGATTCACCAACAACGGTGACGCTTCATGTTCGCTCAATCGACCAGTCGGACGCGATCAAGATGATTAAGCGCAAGCTGTCAGACCTTGAAAAAATGAAGATCGAGGAACAGAAAAAGGCTGTAAGAGCGGGCTACGACATGGACATTTTGCCCACTGACCTTGTGACCTATGGCACGGAAGCTAAGACCCTGCTTGAAGATTTGCAGTCCCGAAATGAGCGAATGTTCCTTGTGACCGTGTTGGTGATGAACACGGCAGATCGGAGGCAGAAGCTAGAGGATAATGTGTTCTCTGCGGCGGGTGTGGCGCAGAAATATAACTGCGCGCTCAAACGTCTGGATTGGCAACAGGAGCAAGGTTTGATGAGTAGCCTACCCCTCGGTGTGAATCAGCTTGAAATCAAGCGGGGACTGACCACTTCATCGGTGGCGATCTTCATACCGTTTACGACCTGCGAACTGTTCCAACGGGATGAAGCATTGTACTACGGTCTGAATGCCTTGTCGAATAATCTAATTATGGCAAGCAGAAAAGCCCTCAAGAACCCGAACGGTCTTTTCCTCGGCACCCCTGGTTCTGGTAAGTCTTTTAGTGCCAAGAGAGAAATCATCAACGTGTTCCTGCTCACTGGCGACGACATTATCATATCAGACCCGGAGGCCGAGTATTTCCCACTTGTGAACCGCCTGGGCGGTCAGGTCATCAAGCTATCGCCTGTCAGTACGCAGTACATCAATCCGATGGACATCAACCCTGATTATTCCGATGACGAAGATCCATTGACACTCAAATCGGACTTTATCCTGTCACTGTGCGAACTCATTGTCGGCGGCAAGACGGGGCTTGAGCCTGTAGAGAAAACAATCATCGACCGCTGTGTCCGACTGGTGTATCGAGATTACCTTGCCGACCCATCGCCAGAGAAGATGCCCATCCTAGAGGACTTGTATAATCTGCTCCGCAGTCAAACCGAATCGGAAGCGCAGAGGATCGCTACTTCGCTCGAAATCTACGTCACAGGCTCACTCAACGTATTCAACCACCGTACCAACACAGACATCCAAAATCGCATCGTCTGCTATGACATCAAAGAGCTGGGCAAAGGTCTGAAAAAGATCGCCATGCTCGTCTTGCAGGATGCTGTGTGGAACAGGGTGACAGCCAACCGCGCCGCTAAACGCACCACTTGGTTTTACCTAGACGAGATGCACCTTTTATTGAAGGACGAGCAGACGGCGGCCTACACCGTTGAGATTTGGAAACGCTTCCGAAAATGGGGCGGGATTCCGAGTGGTCTGACTCAGAATGTTAAGGATTTTCTGCTTTCCCGTGAAGTGGAAAATATCTTTGAAAACTCGGACTTCATCTACATGCTCAACCAAGCGGGCGGTGACCGGCAAATCCTCGCCAAACAGCTAGGTATCTCGCCGCATCAGTTATCCTACGTGACCCATGCCAATGCTGGTGAAGGGCTTTTGTTCTATGGCGATACGATCATCCCATTCGTGGATAGGTTCCCCAAAGATTCCGGCGAAATCTATTCATTATTAACGACCAAGCCCTCGGAAGTGAAGGAGGTCTCCACGTGAGTTTGATGGACAAGTTAGACGCGGCAAAGGAAAAATCCGCACTCCGAGAATTTGAGGTGACGATAACCGAAACGCTCAGGATGACAGTTACGGTGACGGCGAGAGACCAATGCGAAGCGGAGGAAATCGTGAGCGAGAATTGGAACAACGGTGAGTACATCCTTGATGCCGACCATTTTGTGAATGCGGACTTTGAGGCCGCCCCGGTCAAGCGCGAGTCGCCCGCACGGGGCACAGAACGATCATGAGGAGGAGAAAATCACGCTATGAGCGAAAACGCGACAGTCACTACATCCGTGCCCCTTGCGGAAAACGAATACGTCAAAGAGCTGCTCGGCATACTCCGCGACCACGGCAAGAACACAGCAGGGCTTTCCGCCCTGCTTGACCATGTAAAGGGCATGGAGGACTTTGTTAAGCAAGCGGAGAGCAAGATTGCGGACATGAAAGTGCAGCTTGATGAGATGAAGGAAATCCAAAACCACCCGATCAAAACCGCACTCCAGAATACTGTCAAGACACTGGAAGCGCGGATTGCGGAGGTAAAGAGACATCTCGCCGAATTGAAAAACAATATCGTTGATGGCTGTAAAAATGCTGTCAACGCATTCAAGGACAAAGGGATTGCCGCTCTCGATAACCTTATGTCCTTTTTTCGTGCGAAGAGCTGTCTGCAAAAGATCAAAAACTGCGCCATCGCCGACATCAGTGAGTGCGATAAATCCCTCGCACAGATCGAGAGCTTCTCGAAGGAATATCACAAAGCAGGCCGTTCTATCACCAACATGGCACGGGTTTTGATCGGCAGGCAGCCCATTGACAAGGTGAAAGAATCCGGCAAGCTGGCAAGAGCAATCGGTGCACCTAACCGCGCCCACAAAGCCTGCATGATCAACATCCGTAACGGTGCAAGCGCAATGATTCAGAAGCTAGATCGGCTCTCTCAAATTGCGGACTTAAAGCGGGCTACGGCGAAAAAGAAGCCTCTGATGGAGCGCCTGCAAGAGAAAAGAGAGCTGGTTAGGCAGAAAGACCTTGAAAGACCCGTGCCGGAGCGCGCACCGAGGACGCAGGGCGTGGATATTTGAGCCGCAATGAGGGGGTGATAATGAGCATGTTTACAAAGGCAGATTTGACCACAATGCAGAAATATCCGCTATCCGTTAAAATCGGGCGGACGCAAGCACGGATCATGGAGTATTACAACACACTCGGCGGCAAAATCTACGTCTCTTGCTCATTTGGCAAAGATTCCATCGTGCTCTTGGATATTGTGCGGCGTATGTATCCGAATGTATTGGCGGTCTTCTGTGATACGGGGCTTGAATACCCGGAAATTAGGCAGTTTGCAAAGACATTTCCAAATGTAGAATGGCTGCGCCCGGACATGACCTTTGCCGAAGTGGTCGAATCAAAGGGCTATCCCGTTGTTGGCAAAGAGCTATCGCGGACAATCTATTATGCTCGCCGTGGTTCTCTTTGGGCATTACAGAGAATGGACGGCAAGTGCAAGGGCGGCGAAAAGGTCGAGCGGTATCAGCGGTTTGTCAAATACAAGTACCTGCTGGATGCACCGTTCCCCATATCCGATGGCTGTTGCCATGAGCTGAAGATCAAACCGTTTCAGCGTTTTGAAAAACTGTCCGGCTTGCATCCCATGACAGGAACTATGGCGGAGGAAAGTTGGCTGCGACAATCGGCATTTCTGAAAAATGGCTGCAACTCATTCACCGGCAGACGAACAATGTCATCTCCTCTCAGCTTTTGGACAGAGCAAAATATTCTCCACTATCTAAAGCTGACAGGCATTCCCTATGCGTCCGTTTATGGTGACATCGTGGAAGCGGACGGGAAACTGAAAACGACCGATTGCCAGCGCACAGGCTGCTTCGCCTGCATGTATGGCATGAACCGGGAGAAGGAACCAAACCGCTATCAGCGCATGAAGCTGACGCACCCGAAACTATATGACTACTGTGTCATCACCTTGCAGTGCGGCACGGTGCTGGACTATATGGGTGTGAAGTATTAACAAGAGCATACTTCCCGGCAGGTCTGATTGAAAAATCAGGCTTATTTTTATGGAGCAAAGAAAGGAAAATCTATGCAAATGAAAAGAAGAAATATCAAGACCCGCGCACTGGCAATATTGCTTGCGCTCCTTATGGTTTCGTCCATAGGCGTGTCGGCGGTTGCCAGCACCAGCCCGCTTCTGGATACTGAGGTGTCCGATTACGACGATCCAACCGTGGGGATAGCCCCTGACGAAGAAGACCTGCCGCCGCTCACGGTGGACACAGATGAACATACCCCCATTGTAGACCCCATTATCGAAAGCTACATCCGGGAACACTACAATGCGGCGTTTACCTCTCTTAGCGAGATGCGCCTGATTAACTACATGTATGTCAAGAATCTCATCGTGGACGATGCGCTACGTGGGGAGATGTCCACCATTGACGAGATCATGGACGACATTTTCCAACACCCAGAGGTCTTCATCACGCAGACTGTCGGTGTTGTGCCAGTGTTCGAGCTAAGTGCGGACAGCAACTACTATGTGGCGTTTATCAACACCATGATAAATGACCCGAATACCCAAACGCTGGACTATGTGTTTGCCCTCGTAAACAATCAAGGCATGACGGTGGAGGGGCATTACGACTTTGAGACTGGCATCGCATACATCCCGCGCCATGTCCTGCACGACGAAGCTGGAAGATACACCTTGTTCGAGATTCAGGTGCAACTATTACAGTCTCGATCTGTTATCCACACTCGCTCCGGCGAGATGCTACCGCTGGCATCCTCATATTATGTGGTGGAAGAAATAACAGGCGATGGCATTGTGGCAGCATCAGAGATGTCGGCGCATGTGGATTCGGATAATCTGTTTTCCTTTACAACAACGATACAGACAGAGCCTGGACTAAGCGCATCAAGCGTTTCGGTCTTGGTGAACGGTCTAATCGTGCCTGCGGACATGTACAATTACGACCCGGCAACCGGTGAGATTACGCTTCTCCAATCATCCGGGAGCATTTTCTCCGTTCAAGTGCTCCATGAGGAACCGCCGGACACGGGCTTCATCCTGCCCGAAGCCACGAGCATTTTCACCATGCCAACACACGGCACGATTGAGCTTACTTCTGGCACAACTGTAGGCAGCAGTGCAATGATGCGCCCTCGGTTTCGGTATACAGACGGCCTTGGACACCTCAACGTGAACAATGTTGCCATGTACCCACAGTATACGAATGCTGATTTGGGGCGATTGGCGAATGACATTCTAAACAACGGTGTGAATCTCGATCAGCTAGTCGTAGCCAATCGGAACCTGCTACTGGTTATGCACCTATATTTTGAAGAGGGACATACCTATGGCGACCTGTTCCGAGTAGTGCAGGGCAATCGCCACTTTTGGGGTGTCGATTTTCTTGTGACCTCGCTGATCTGTGCCCATATCACCACATCGCTTGGGTCGATTGGGAGTGTTCCTCAAAACGTGTTTGTTGAGGGCGGTATAGGCACCTTCGCCCGCATATTGGCACTGACGGACACCTATGTCCTGATGGGCTTTGTGACGCAAGCCGCTAACTCACAGGCAAGCCTTGGGGTCTTGCGCTTTGTGAGACACGACACGCCTCCCCCACCAGAAGAGGGTGAGCTACGCATCGTGAAAACCAGCGAGAGCGGCGTTGTGTCCGGTATTCAGTTCCGTGTGACCGGGCCGGGTGGTTTCAATCAAACTGTGACCACTGGCGCTGGAGGTACAATCATCATTCCCGATCTCCAACCCGGCACTTATACCGTCACCGAGATCAATCTTGGGCCGCAGTATCACCCACAGCAGTCGCAGACGGTGACAGTGCGGGACGGAGAGACAGCCACAGTCACGTTCCATAATCGGCTACGGACTCCCGAACTGCGCCTTGTGAAGACGAGTGACAGCGGTAATGTATCGGGGATTCAATTCCACATCACAGGAGGGAATCTCCCCGCCGCAGGGCGGACAGTGACAACAAATGCGAATGGCATGGTATCAGTCTCAGATTTGGAACCCGGTACATTTACGGTAACAGAAATCAATATTCCCGCAGACTATGAGCCGCAGCCGCCGCAAATGGTGACACTGGCTTGGGGGCAGTCTTCGGAGGTGCGCTTTCATAACGTCTGGCGACCGGGCACGGCGCGGATCATTAAGACCAGTGAAAGCAATATCGTACAAGAGATTCAGTTCCGCATCACGGGGCCGGGCGGCTTCAACCAGACGGTGACAACCGGTGCGGGCGGCACGATAGATGTACCCAACCTCAGACCGGGTACATACACCGTCACCGAGGTAAATCTGGGGCCGGAATATGTGCCACAGCCGCCACAGACTGTAACGATTCGCCCGAATGAAATGTCAGAGGTTCGCTTCCACAATGTTTGGCTTCGCGGCGATGTCGAGGGTATCAAGACCGGCGAGACCGATGATCCCTTTGCAGATGCCGAGGGTTTGGCGGGTGCGTTGATCGGACTGTTCCGTGATGGCGAGACGACATTCACCACCGGCACTGCCCTAGAGACTGTAACCACAGGCGTAAACGGCGGTTTCGCATTCCGCAATTTGCGGTACGGACGCTACATCGTGCGCGAGATTGCCGCACCGACAGGCTATGTGCTCAATGAGACCGCGTTCCCTGTATATATTAGTAGCGACGGTCAAGTGATTCAGGTTCGGATTGAGAACTCCTTGCTTCGCGGTCGCGTCGAGGGCATTAAGTCCGGCGAGGACACCGAGGGGTGGTTGTCCGGTGCGTTCACGGATGCAGACGGCTTAGCGGGGGCAACAATCGGTCTGTTCTGGGCTACTGTGACTGACTTCACAGAAGAAACCGCTTTACAGACTGCCATCACGGATGTGCGCGGACGTTTCGAGTTTACCGATCTGGTTTATGGACGCTATGTTGTGCGCGAGATCGCACCGCCCGAAGGCTATGTGCTCAACGAGACCGTGTTCCCTGTGTATATCAACAGCGATGGTCAAGTCGTTGAGATTCACATTGAAAATGTGTTGATTCGCGGACGAGTCGAAGGCATTAAAACCGGCGAAGATTGTGAGTTGACAGGTGGGTTCCTTGACAGCGACGGCTTGGAAGGCGCTCTGATTGGTCTGTTCGGTTTGGTCGAGCTAGGGACTGCACCGCCAGCAGAAGAAGATGACGAGTACGGTGAGCAGGATGAAAACGGCGAATACAACGAGCCTGAGAATTATCAGGACGAAGCCGAGCAGGACGAGCCGGAAGATCAGGACGAAACCGACCAGGAGGAGCCGGAGAAAGTTATTCTCTCCATCGCCGGGATTCCCTTCGATGAGTTTGAGTTCGATTCTTACCACGCTGTACAGACTGCCGTGACTGCAAGTGACGGCGGTTTTTCTTTTGACGATGTAGTTTTCGGCACTTACTTGGTGCGTGAGATTGCTCCGCCAACTGGCTACACGCTCAATGAATCCTTCTTCTTAGTTACGATAACGGAAGATGGACAAGTGGTGAGAGTTGAGATCGACAATACCTTGCTTCGCGGCAACGTCGAGGGCATCAAGGTCGGTGAGGATTCCGACAGCGTAGCCTACGGTGTCTTTAGAGATGCTGATGGACTTGAGGGCGCTGTGATTGGCTTGTTTGGTCTCGCCGAAATTGAGCGGTTGCTTCCCGACACCGATGCGCCGGTAGAGGACGATTCTGCGGATGTGCCGGAAGAAGACGATGCGCAGGAAGAGCGCGGACTATTTAGACGCCTGTTCGACCTTCTGACAGGAGGCGATGACGAGACCGACACCGATGACCCGCTGCTACCCCCGGATGAAGACGATGATTTGGTAGAGGATGAAGATGACGAGGTTGTCATCATGCCTGCCATTGTTCGTACAATCGCGGATATTCCGGTCGAGGACTTCGAGTTCACACGCGAATCTGCGCTACTGGTCGATGTAACGGATGAGAACGGCGCGTTCTCTTTTCATGATCTTGTCTATGGCGTATACGTTGTGCGTGAGATTGAGGCACCAGAGGGCTACACGCTTAATGAGACATTGTTTGTGGTAGAGGTCAGAGAAGATGGACAGATCGTGCGTGTCGCTCTTGAAAATATCCTAATTCGCGGCAGTGTCGAGGGGATTAAGACCGGCGAAACCACAGACGGGCCGATGGAGGGCTTCTTTGCCGATGACGAAGGTTTGGCTGGCTCCATGATCGGGCTGTTCGGCATGGTTACGCCGGTAGGCTCAGAGGATTTGCCGAACAACGAGGATGATACTGATGCCGACTATGAAGATCAAGACACCGGGGACGACCAATACGAGAACGGTGATGACACAGACGACGCGGATGACGAGGACGCAGGCTCCGAAATAGAGGCGTATACCGAGTATGGCGCAGAGGACGCGGACGATGATGACAACGGTCAAGATGAGACTGACCAAGATGATGGGCAGGATGAGGAGGATTCCGATTTTGATACATCCGAGCTAGGCATCAACGGTGTTCTTTTGCGAGACTTTGCCTTCACAGAAGAAAACGCCGCATACACCGTGATAACAGGCGATGACGGCTACTTCTCATTCCACAATCTGCCTTTCGGCACATATGTAGTGCGTGAGATCGCCGCTCCAGAGGGCTACACACTCAACGAAACCCTGTACCTCGTCACAATTACGGAAGATGGTGAAGTGATTCGAGTTGAGATTGAAAACACCCTAATCCGCGGTGACATTGAGGGTCTCAAAACCGGCGAGGACACCGAAGCACCATTTAACGGTATGTTCAATGACGGCGAGGGTCTAGCGGGTGCTTTGATCGGGCTGTTCCGTGAGGGCATGACTGCGTTCACCGAAGAAACGGCAATCCTAACCGCTGTAACTGGAGAGGACGGGCACTTCACATTCCGCAATCTACCTTTTGGCAGATACCTTGTGCGCGAAATCACCCCACCGGAGGGCTATGTTCTCAATGAGACATCGTTCCCTGTAGAAATCACGGAGGATGGTCAAGTGATAGAGGTCGCCATCGAAAACGTGGTGATCCGCGGGCGCATTGATGGCATCAAGGTCTGTAGCACTACGGGCGAACCTCTCGCGGGGGCGACCTTCGGATTGTTCGCATCAGACCAAACTACACTCACTGCCGAAACAGCATTGATGACCGACACATCCGGTGCGGACGGTATCTTCGGGTTTGATGATGTCCCATTCGGCACATACCTTGTGCGTGAGCTTGCTGCACCGGACGGATATTTGCTATCTGACGAGACCTTTGAGGTGGAGATCGGCTATGATGGGCAAATTGTGGATGTTCGTGCCGAAAACGAGCCGGAAACACCGGTCGAACCGGAACCCACTCCAACGCCTGAGCCTACTCCCACACCAACGCCTACCCCGACACCACAGCCGAAGCCGGAACCAACACCGGATAAATCAACAACAGCCCCGCAAACGGGCGACGAAACAAGTTTGCCGTGGTTAGCGCTTGTCTTATCTGCGCTGGGGATCGTTGCAATCGGCGCGACATGGTGGATATATGAAAAGAAGAAAAAGAAGCAGTAGGCGCATCCACCATTTCGCGCTTTGGCTTGTAATGACGGCACTTTTGACGATGTTTCTCTGGACAGGCTACGAGGTGAGCACACAGCTACACGAATACCAAGCGGCACGGTCAGAGTATACCCAATTGCGAGAGCAGTTCGGGATCGTTAGCAGTGTCCGGCCATCACCAGAGATTGAGGGCGGCGTAGAGGTTGTGGACGAAACAGGGGGCATCCAGTTCGATGCCCTCTACGAGCTAAATCCCGGTAGTGCTGGGTGGATTGTTGTACCGGGCACAGAGATCAGCTACCCCGTTGTACAAGGTGCTGACAACAACTGGTACTTACGCCACACCTTTCGCGGGGAGCGCAACAACAGCGGTGCAATTTTCATCGACTATCGCAACGCGCCCGACTTCACGAACGCTTTCACTATCGTCTACGGACACAATATGTTAGACGGTTCGATGTTCGCGCCCTTGCACGGCTGGAGAGGTGATCGCTTCGTGATCCATATACCGGACGGGGTGATGGTATTTGAAGTGTTTGACCGTCAGGTCGTGCGCGCAGATGACGAATTGTTCCAACTCCGCGATCTCTCACAGGATAGCGGGGAGCGGGTTGTGATGCTCTCTACCTGCGTGACCGGTCAGCAGAGTATGCGATACGTGATATTAGGCCGCCACATTGTTCCGTAAAAAATGCGGGGCAGTATCGAAACGTTTTGTTTCGATACTGCCTCTTCATATTGCACCACGGGAAGGAGGTAACGCAAAAGATTGAAACATACAAAGTCTGCACTAAAGCATGAGACATCGGCGAATACACAGCAGGACGACAAAAAGCGCACGGCGCAGAAAAAAGCATCGTATCGTCACAGCAAACCGTCCGAGTTGCAGGATAAGGTCGATACAACGATGCTCCGGGATGCCTCGGTATCTGAGCCGTCGTTCAAACACCAAAATAATGTAACGGAACAACCGCCGATCAGCGATACAATATCGGAGCAAACCGAAAGAGCAGAAGTGCCGGGAGCTACGGTGACAGGTACGGAAAAAACTAAAAAGAGCCGTAAGCTGGCAAAGGCTGAAAAACAAGTTGGGCGTACAGATGCCAAGCTGAATCAGGCGAAAGAGAACCTGCCCACCAAAAAGAAGCCCCGCACGAGACTTGTGTTCGATGAAACCAAAGGCAAAGCGAAACGGGAGTTTTACTTTGAAAAGCAGGTCAAACCCCAAATGGAGCATATAAAAGGGCCACTATCCCAGCGCCCTGTCAAGATGGCTGTCAACAGTGCCATTGCCTTTGGTCACAAGAAAATCTATCAGGCTGAGGATGAAAACGTTGGGGTCAAGGCAGGTCACAGGGGCGAAATGGTCATTGAGGGCGGTGTTCGCACTGCACTCCGGCATCGTAAAACTGCACCGTACCGCAAGGTAGCGAAGCTGGAGCGCCAGTCTGTGAAGAAGCAGATTAACCTCTCCCGTAGGCAAGCACTGGAACGAAACCCGAAACTGAAAAGCAACATGCTCTCCCGCATATGGCAAAAGCGCAGTATGAAGAAGCAATACGCAAAAGCTGCACGGGACACAAAAAAAGCGGCGGCTGGCGTGAAAAAGACAGGTTCACTCACGCTCCGTCTAGGCAAAGCCGCAGCGCAACTTGTTACGAAGAATCCAAAGGTCATTATATTTCTCTTGATCGCCGGTCTGCTCATAGCCGTGATTATGATGCTGTTTTCATTAGGCGCAGGCATAGGGAGCAGCAGTTTGGGCGGTATCATGGGCGTGGTGTACTCAGCCGAAGAAGAGGATATAGAGGCCGCGGCACTGATATATACCGAATGGGAAACAGATTTGCAGATTGCAATTTCAAATGTGGAGGCAAGTCATCCCGGTTTTGACGAATACCGATATGAAGTCGGGCACATCGGTCATGATCCCCATGTTCTCATGGCGTTTTTGACCGCTCGGTTTAACAACTTCACCTTCAACGAGATCGCCGGTGAACTGCGGGCACTCTTTGATGCGCAGTATAGTCTGTCGTTCATGCCGAGCGTGGAAATCCGTACTCGCACAAATGCCGATGGCGAAGTCGAGCAATATGAATGGCACGTCCTCACCATCCGGCTCGTATCCATACCACTTATAAATGTGATCCTGCCGCTGATGGATGACAGCCAGCGTCAACACTTTGGCGTTCTCATGCAGACACAGGGTGCAAGGCAGCTTGTCGGCAGCCCGTTCTCGTTTAACTGGCTACCCCACGTCACCAGTCACTACGGCTGGCGGGTACATCCGATCAGAGGCGGCAAAGCGCTACATCTGGGCGTTGACATTGCGTTGCCAACAGGTACGGAGATACTGGCCGCCCAAGATGGCACTGTTACCTTTGCCGGATATAGCGGTGGCTTTGGAAATGTTGTCATCATTGACGACGGCAACGGGATTGTAACGAAGTACGCCCACTGTCATACCCTGCTGGTCAGAACCGGCAATACCGTCGCTATGGGCGATGTAATCGCAACGGTTGGAAGCACAGGGGACAGTACCGGCCCGCATCTCCATTTTGAGGTGCTCATCAACGGCGCACACCGCAATCCGGTCTTCTTCGCTTTGACGAACCCCAACCTTTTC
>Ga0131853_10012923_pt1 | contig 15296 bp, 15 predicted proteins | sample TergutLab28metaG_FD_92764 | JGI IMG/M metagenome (GOLD analysis project Ga0131853, IMG submission 92764) | Labiotermes labralis P1 segment gut microbial communities from Petit-Saut dam, French Guiana - Lab288 P1 (version 2) (version 2) | ecosystem: Host-associated > Arthropoda: Insects >...
GGTAAAGCGGCAAAAGTTAAAGAAGCGATTTTCTCAAAAGCAAAGAAAACCGTTTAATATGTTTAAAAACCACATACAAAACCCGTTACTTAGAGGGTTGGCAGAATGGCTTCTTGCAATATTATTAGCCGTTCTGCTGTTTTTCGTGGTGCGTTCATTTCTTTTTAGAGTTGCACATGTTACCGGCAATTCTATGGAATCTACACTTAGCCATGGGGATATGGTGATACTCAACAGGTTATCATATCTTTTTTTTAACCCAAGAATTGGAGATATTATTGCTTTTCCAAACCCGGAAAACAATGGTGAGTTTTTTATTAAGCGAATAATTGCAGGTCCAGGTGATATTGTTGATTTACTAGATGGTTTTTTTGTTATTAATGGGATTCCTCTTGAAGATAATTTTTCTGCTAACCCAACAAGTTTGCTTGGAAATGTTTCTTTTCCAATTGAAATAGAAGAAGGCAGATATTTTGTTTTGGGAGATAATAGAAACAATAGTTTAGATAGCCGTTCTGCGGATGTTGGGAATATACAGGCTAGAGATATGGTTGGACGGGTTGCAATTCGTGTTTTCCCTTTCGACCGTTTTGGACGGGTGGAGTAAAATGGAGCAAAATATCCAATGGTATCCGGGGCATATGACAAAAACCAAGCGTATGCTTATTACACAAATTGGGCTTATTGATGTTGTTGTCGAGCTTCTTGACGCAAGAGTACCGCTTTCCAGCCGAAACCCGGACATTGATACTTTAGCAAAAAATAAAAAAAGAGTTTTAGTTTTAAACAAAGCCGACCTTGCAAACCCAAACATAACAGCCCTTTGGGAAAAATATTTCCAAGACAAGGGCTTTTTTGCTATGGCAGTAAACGCTAAAAACAATGACAAAAAAAAAGGCGGCACATCAAAACTTGCCGAAACCTTAAAAATAGTAATGAAAGAAAAATCTGAAAGCCAAAAAAAAAGGGGCAGGATAAATGCCCCAATTCGTGCTATGATTGTTGGTATCCCCAATGTTGGCAAGTCAACTTTTATTAATCAGCTTTCCGGCAGGTCAAGTACTTTGGTTGCAGACAAGCCGGGTGTGACACGTGGACGACAATGGATAAAAGTTGGAAGCGATTTTGATTTGCTTGACACGCCCGGTGTGCTTTGGCCTAAGTTTGACGACCAAATTGTGGGGCATCGCTTAGCGGCTATTGGTGCAATCAATGATGGAGTTTTAGACAAAATTACTCTTGGTGGATATTTACTTACTATGCTTTCAGAAATTGATGCAAATATAATCACTAAACGATATAATGTTGAACTTCCCGGTGCTATTACCTCGCAACAGGAATCATTTGATTTTCTTGAGAAGATTGGCAAAGTTCGTGGGTTCATTAAAAAAGGCGGAGTAATTGATATAGAACGTACTGCAATAATTTTACTTGATGAATTTCGTGGTGGAAAGCTTGGAAGAATTACACTTGAACGCCCCTAATTTTAAGCAAATATTGATTTAACCATAATCATAAAACCAAGAATCAAGAGCGGCACACCAACTATTGCTCCAATTAGGGTGATAGTTAAAACTAACCCTATTATCATAACAATTAAACCAATAATTGCACCAATTAAACGCCCGGTAAGATTTAAAATGACACCTACAAGACCAAGTAATAATTGAAATGGTAGAAGAATTATACCCATAAAATCAGCTCCTTTGAGTATAGATACGTAAAAATAGATATGTAGTTTAAACTTCATTCAAAGTTTAGACTAATCAATATTCAACACTTTTGACTCGAAGAAATAAAACCCCTGATGTCACTTTCACAATTGTGACATCAGGGGTTTTATTTCTTCATAATTACTGACCTAGTCCAACTCCAGTTCAAAGTCAAAATCAATTGGAGCACTGTTTGCGATAGGATTTTGTATAAATCCAAGTGGGTCTACTATATGCCATCACCAATTGCATAAACAGCTCCACTAAGGCTAAGTATTTACTATCAACTAAATCTAAAACAATTCTAACAAATCGTTTTCCCTACCGCCTTCATGGATTTTACTTTGTGCGTTAAAAGCAATTTCGGTCATTTCCATTGCTCGCTTCATATTTCCTCTTTCATGTTCTTTGTAATAGTCCCTTAGAAATTTTGCATAATCTAAAACTATAGTTACCTCATTGTTTTCAATAAAATAAGGTAATATATTTTGGCTTAAATGTTCAATAGATTCATCGTTTGGGTTTGCTATTATACCCAAAGCTTCAAACATCAATGAGTAAAGTTTGTTGCCTTTTGAAAGTTCAATCCCTTGTTTTATTGTATCCATAGCACGCAATGGGTCATTCATTTCAAGTGTGCAACGCCCTTTTTGATATAATGATTCAAGATACAAAATATCATCTTTGATAAAATATTTTAGCGATTCATCAAAAACCTCAATAGCCCGACTATATAGCTTTGAAGTGCGGTATAGATAGCCATGATTGTGGAAGACCATTCCAAGATGTATTTTTGTTGTTTCATTTTCGTTTAATTCATGCTCGTTTGAAGCAATCAAAAATGCTTCATTAAGTTCATCTCTAGCACCTTGATAATGCCCAATAATTGTGTAGCAAACTCCAAGAGCATTGCGCAAATCAAACTCAGAAATTTTATGCTGTGAAGTTGAGTTTATAGCAATTGTTTTAAGCAAAAATGCTATAGCTTGTGAAATGTGACCCAGACTTTTGTGACAATGAAAAATGTTATAATAAAGAGAGCTACTTTCTTTAATTCCCTTATGTGTCAAATAAAGAGCTTGATTGTAAAAACCTAAAGCGTCATTACTCAAAGCATTTCTTGCATTATAAACACCTTGGTTGAAACAATAGTGATATGTTTGAGTTGAGTCCAAACTTTTTTCTATACTCTCAAAGTAATTTAAAATTTCCTTGGCTTCATCAAGTTCGTTTAAGTTTAAATGCAACCTACATTTGAATAACGAAAATAATGTATTAAACTCTTCATCCTTAGGCACTAACTCAATAACCGAAAGGCGTTCTTGCATTACCTTTGCAGCATCTAGCTTCCTTTCACTTATTAAATCATACCAAATATTTAATAATGACATAAAATGTGGGCGTTCGGACAAACGAAGAGGCAAATCTTCAATTTTATAAATACGTTTAAGAGCTTGGTATATCTCTTCAGGGCAATCCTGTTTTCCAAGTTCGATATTGCCATAAGAAGTCCTGCTTATAAACAACAAATCAGCTACTGCCTCTTGTCTCATTTTCCTTAGTTTTCTAAAATATCTAAGTACTATACCTATATGTGGTTCATTGTATTCCAATATACTCACCTCATATTTTAACAAATTATTTTTAAAAAATGTTGTTTTTTTTGCATTTTATACTAATAACTTAGAATATGTCAATACAAATCGACAAATGTATCTTGACATAACCTTAGAAACTGTTATACTTCAAAAACCCATGCTTTGGTATTGGAGTAAACCTCCGTTGTGTTTCCATACCAAGGGATTGTGGATTACGGGCATTTGACCCAATTATTTTTAGGAGGATCATAATGATCAACAAAAAAGAAATCATCGCAAAACACGGCCGTGACGAAAAAGACACAGGCTCACCAGAAGTTCAAGTAGCACTTCTTACAGCACGTATCAACCACCTTACAGGGCATTTAAAAATCCATAAAAAAGACTTCCACTCACGTCGTGGGCTTTTAAAACTTGTAGGTCAACGTCGTGGACTACTTGATTATATCCGCAACCAAGATGTTGTAAAATATCGTGCGCTTATTGGTGAACTAGGACTTAGGAAGTAGGCACAAATGCAAAATATTTATAAAACAACTCTTGCCGGGCGTGAACTTAGTGTTGAGCTAAACCGTGTGGCAGAACTTGCCGGTGGTTCTGTAATAATGACCTATGGCGAAACAGTAGTTCTTGTTACTGCTACAACAAGTGCCAAACCTCGTCAAGGTATTGATTGGTTTCCATTAAGCTGCGATTACGAAGAGCGTTTTTATGCAGTGGGTAAAATACCCGGCTCTTGGTTTAGGCGTGAAGGAAGACCTACAGAACATGCTATTCTTGCGTCAAGGCTTATTGACCGTCCAATTAGACCACTGTTTCCAGATGATTATCGTAATGATGTATCTGTTGTAGCAACTGTGCTCTCTATGGACCAAGATGCAAGCCCGGAAGTTGCGGCTATGATTGGCTCATCAATTGCACTTTCAATCTCTGATATCCCGTGGGCAGGACCTACTGCTGCTGTAAATATTGGGTTGGTTGACGGAAATCTGATTGTAAACCCGGATGCAGATGCACGTGAAATCAGCAAACTTTCACTTACGGTAAGCAGCACTCGTGACAAAGTTATGATGATTGAAGCAGGCGCAGACGAAGTTTCAGAAGATACTATGTATGACGCAATCATGCTTGCTCATGAAGAAAATAGAAAAATTATCGAATTTATTGACACTATTGTAAAAGACCATAGCAAACCAAAGCGTTCCTATGATGTGCATGAAGTGCCGGCAGAACTTTATGAAAAAGTTACAAGCTTTATAACAAATGCTCGCATGGAAGAAGCAGTCTTTACAGACATGAAACAAGAACGTGACGAGCGCATTGGTAAAATTAAAGACGATGTAAATGAAGAACTTGTTCCAACATTTGATGAAGAAGTTGCAGATTTGTATAAATCTAAACTTGCCGACGCAATATATAAATTTGAAAAAGAAACTGTAAGACGTATGATTTTTACAGAAGGCAAACGTCCGGACGGGCGTAAACTTGGCGATTTGCGTAGACTTTTTGCTCAAGTTGATATTTTGCCACGTACTCATGGCTCTGCAATTTTTAGCCGTGGACAAACCCAGGTTTTAACTGTAACAACACTTGGTTCAAGTGGTGATACCCAACGTCTTGACGGTTTAGATGAAGCAGAAGAATCAAAACGCTATATGCACCACTACAACTTCCCAAGTTATTCGGTTGGTGAAACCCGTCCTTCTCGTGGACCTGGTCGCCGTGAAATTGGACATGGTGCGTTGGCTGAACGTGCGCTTCTTCCGGTTATCCCAAGCGAAGATGACTTCCCATATGCAATCCGTCTCGTTAGTGAAGTTTTAAGTTCAAACGGCTCTACTTCACAAGCAAGTGTTTGTGGTTCAACGCTTAGTCTTATGGCTGCCGGTGTACCAATTAAACGCCCGGTTGCCGGAATTTCTGTTGGTATGGTGACAGGCGAATCAATTGACGACTTTGTACTTCTTACAGATATCCAAGGTATCGAAGACTTTTTTGGAGACATGGACTTTAAAGTTGCCGGAACAAGTGAAGGAATAACCGCTATCCAAATGGATATCAAAGTTGATGGACTTACTCCAAAAATTATTCGTGACTCTCTTGACCAGACAAAAGAAGCCAGGGATATTATTTTGAATGAAACAATGCTTCCGGCAATTAGTGAGCCAAGGGCAGAAATTTCTCCTCTTGCACCAAAAATTGCAATTCTTCGTATTAACGTTGACCAAATTGCTGAGGTTATTGGCGCACGTGGTAAGGTCATTAAACGTATTCTTGAAGAAAGTGGTGTGGAAAAGATTGACACAGAAGACGATGGACGTATTTTTGTTGCCGATCGTGACCAAACTAAAGTTGACCGTGCAGTTGAAATAATTAAAGCAATTGTAAATCCACCCGAAGTTGGCGGAATATATACAGGAAAAGTTACACGCATCATGAACTTTGGTGCATTTGTGGAACTTGCCCCTGAAAAAGAAGGTTTAGTTCATATTTCACAATGGGATGTAAACCGTACAGAATCATTAGAAGCTGTAGTTAAAATTGGAGATGTTGTCCAGGTTAAAGTAACTGAAATTGATGACCAGGGTAGAATCAACCTTTCTCGCAAAGGTGCACTTGACCCTACAGCAGATACAACAGTAGTAAAAAGACCACCATTAAACCGTGATAATAACCGTGGCGACCGTGGTGGGAGAAGAGATTTTTCACGAGATAAAAAGAATTAATTCGTGGGGATAGTGTCCCTACTAGAATGAAGGTGTGTACTTTGATAAAAGTCAATGAACTGGATAACGGTGTACAGGTGGTAATGGAAGCCATTCCATTTGTAAGGTCGGTAAGTTTTGGCTTATGGGTACGCACAGGTTCACGAAATGAGACATCCGCTACAAACGGCATGTCTCATTTTGTTGAGCATATGATGTTTAAGGGGACAGAAAAACGCACCGCAATGGAAATTGCAGACACAATGGACGCTGTTGGCGGTCAGCTTAACGCATTTACTTCAAAAGAATATACCTGTTATTTTACTCGCACACTAGACACTCATTTTGACACAGCAATTGATGTAATAAGTGATATGTTTTTCAATTCAAAGTTTGATGAAAATGAAATTAACAAGGAGCGTAATGTAATCCTTGAAGAAATAAACATGTATGAAGATACACCGGAGGATTTGGCAGTTGATTTATTACATTATAAATCCTACCCAAATCATCCAATTGGAATGAATATACTTGGCACACCGGAGTCAATTGGAAGCTTTAAAAGAGATGATTTCTTATCATTTCTTAAAAATAACTACAATCCAAAAAATATTGTAATTGCAGTCGCAGGAAATATTAACGAAGAAGAAGTTTTAGAAAAAATATCAAAAATTTTTGGCGAATACAAAGACGAAGCCAGTTTAGCAGTTGAAAAAAAAGCGATTTTTACCCCCGGTTTTTCACTGGTTGAAAAAGATATTGAACAAGTTCATTTATGTATGGGCTTCCCCGGTATTGAATCAGGTCGTGACGAAGCTTATGCACTTGCAGCTGTAAACACAATCCTTGGTGGCGGAATGAGTTCAAGGTTATTTCAAAAAATTAGAGAAGAACATGGGCTTGTGTATTCTGTTTATTCATATAATGCAAATTACACTGATACAGGAATCTTTCTTGTTTATGCAGGGCTTAACCCAACAAATATTTATGAAGTTTTAAACCTTATTTCGCAGGAAATAAAGGGAATGTTTACTGAAAAAATTACAGAAGAGCAACTAAGCAAAGCAAAAGAGCAGTTAAAGAGCAATTTCTTATTGAGTTTGGAAAACGCTGCAAGCAGAATGAACAGCCTTGGGCGTACACTTCTTATGTTAAACAAGGTTATAACACCGGACGAACTTGTTAAAAAGATTGATGCAATAAATATGGAGAGTTTCTACAATGTATGTGACAAAATTTTGAAACTTGACCAAATGAGTCTTTCTCTTGTTGGTAAAAAAATAGAAGGAATGAATAAAGATGCACTCACCCAAGCAGCTACTAATTAGCCGCACCAAAAATGCAGGTGACTTGCCTCTTCCATCTCGTGGCAGCAGCATGGCTGCCGGACTTGATTTATATGCTAATGTAAATGAAACGATTTATATAAAAACGGGAGAGCGAGTCCTTGTGCCTACAGGAATAAGGATAGCTCTTCCTTTTGGTTTTGAAGCACAAATTAGACCACGAAGCGGACTTGCGCTAAAGCATGGAATCACTGTACTTAATTCACCGGGAACAATTGACGCTGATTATCGAGGGGAAGTTTCCGTTATTTTAATTAATCATGGTCATGATACATTTATGGTAAATCGTGGGGACAGAATTGCACAAATGGTTGTAAATAAAATTGAAATGTTTGATTTAGTTGAAGTTAGTGAACTGCCTGACAGCAAGCGTGGTGCTAGTGGTTTTGGTAGTTCGGGAATTTAGGGGAGGTTATGATATGAATGATATTTTACATGACATAAGACAATATAGCGAAATGATGACCATTTCACAACTGATGAAATTTTTTGCAAAAAAAGAGGTCGTCATAACTCGGGCAATGATTCAAAACTACATTCGTGATGGCTTACTCCCCTGCCCTAAGAACAAAAGATTTTATACCCATAACCACATAGCAGCACTTGTAATGATTGACAAATTAAAAACTGTTTTTGATATTCCAACCATACAAAAAACCCTAGTGCCGTTTATGGATGAAGAGGGTTTGCCAATTGAAACTTATGACTTGCTAATTTCCAATAAAAATGAGCTAATTAGTAAGTGGCTAATATCTTCAAAAGAAGTATTGGAAAATGAAGACGATGGCGGTTTGCTTTTAACAATGACCTATGCAGTTGAACTCAAAACCGCTGTATTAAACTAATGCAAGAAAAAAGGATTGAGAAATATTTATCTCAATCCTAGTTAAAATCAATTTTCTTCATTAAACAATTTAAAATAAATCCTTTTTTTACTTAGCAACTCATCATGAGTACCCATTTCAGCAATGCATCCCTTATCCATCACCACAATTTTGTCAGCGGTTACAATGTTTTTAAGATGATGGGTAGTAATTAAAATTGTGTGGTCATTCCGTAGAGACTCAATTGTTTCCATTATATAACGCTCCGACCCGGCATCCAATGCACTTGTAGCTTCATCAAATACGAGTATGGGTGCTTTTTTAATGAGCGCACGTGCAATTGCAATACGTTGTTTTTGCCCACCTGAAAGAGTACCGCCTTTTTCGCCACATGATGAATCATACTTTTCGTCAAAATCATTAATAAAATCATGGGCAGCAGCTCTTTTTGAAGCAGCAATTACATCTTCATCGCTACCACTAAGTTTGCCCATTAGAATATTTTCTTTAATACTCATGTCAAAGAGCTTACATGTTTGGTCTACATAAGCAAAATGCTGCCGCCAGCCTTTTGTAGAACTGTCGTTAAAACACAAATCACCAATAGAAAGCCCAAGGTTTTCACGCTCATACAAACCAATAATAGCACGAAGCAGAGTTGATTTACCACTTCCGGATTCACCAACCAGTGCAACCATTTCATTTTCTTTAATTTCAAGATTAATGTTTTCTAATGTTTTCTCTTCTGCACTTAAATATGCAAAATCCATGTTTTTAAGTTTTAATGTATAACCATTTGCAAATCTTGTTTCACCCTTTTTTTCACATGGCAAACTTGCTTCTGTATCAAGAATATTAAAAACACGTTTTGCACCAGCAATAGGACCTTGTAAGTTTGCATATGTGCGGCCAATATCTGCAATTGATTCCGTAATTGTTCTAAACATTAGTGGTACCATTATTAGAAGGTGAAACTCAAGCCTTCCTGTTGCAACAAGCCATCCACCCAAAGCGAATACAATAACTATACTAAGCCAGCCTTGCAAAGTATTAAATGTGCTTTGCCACATACTTATTAAAGCATTTTTTAAGCCCAGATACTTGAGCCTTTGGTTATCCTTATCAAAAGTAAGAACTGCCCTTGACTGCATATTGTATGCCCTTATTGTCAGTGCACCGGAAAATATATTGCTTGTAGACTTTACAAGTTCCGCATTTACTTCAAGACGTTCTTTGTTAAGTCTTGCAAGCGGTGCTGTAAACCTATGCTGAAAAAAGAAGCCAAGTATCCCTAAGCCAAGTGCAGCAAAACCAAGTCTCCAATCAACAACAAAAACAACAATTGACGCAAAAACAATATTTATTACATTCATCAAAAATGCAGTAAGTGGCCAACCATATACATCAGTTGCTGTGTTTGCATCGGTATTTATGGCTGCAATACCTTCACCGGAATGACCGGCAGAGGCATTTTCAAGAGAGTTTCGTACAAAGACCCGAAACAAATGTTTTTTCAAATCCCTAACCGCTTTAGCTTCACTCATAATTTGAGCATAAATTCCCGGCATAAGGACTAGTAATATACCAAAAATCAAAAGCATTAAATACACAACAGACATATAAATACCTGAAATACTGTTGTTTATAATTGCAGCCATAATATTACTTGAAAAAAATGAAATCATAAATGGTAGCATAAACCCCTGTGAAGCGTAAAAAAACATTCCAACACAAAATGCAAACATATATGGCTTCATATAGCGAAACATTTTAAAGAAATAAATATTATCACCCATTATTTTGCACCTCCTGCTGTTTTCTCTTTTTCACACTGAACCTCGTACAATCTTTTATAAATATCATTGGTTTTAACAAGCTCTTCATGAGAACCAATTCCGGATACTTTTCCGCTATCCATTACAATTATTGTGTCACATGCAGAAATTGCTTGTGTACGGTGAGCAACCATTATGATTGTTTTTCCTTTTGCTGCACTGTTAAGACTTTGTAGAATTGAAGCTTCGGTTTTTGGGTCAAGAGCACTTGTTGCTTCGTCAAAAAGGATAATAGGAGCATCTTTATAAAAAGTCCTTGCCATAGCAATCCTTTGACGCTGCCCACCTGAAACATTGTCTGCCGACTCAGTTAAAATGCTATCAAATTTTTCAGGCAGAGACTTAATAAAATCTAAAATACCTGAATCTTCACAAGCTTTATCCAATCGTTTTTGGTCTGAAATTGTATCTTCCAAAGTTATATTCTTACCAATGGACTCAGGAAACAAAAACGAATCTTGAGGAAGATATGCAAAAATATTTCTTAAATCTCCTTTTGACATGTTTGAAGTAGTTACGCCATCAATCAAAATTTCTCCGTCAATTGAATCATAAATTCCTAAAAGCATTTTAAGTACCGTAGATTTTCCGGAACCACTTTCCCCAACAAAAGCAACACGGCTTCCCGATTTAATACTAAATGAAACTTTTTCAAGAGTAAGCGGTAAATCATCACTAAAAGCGAAGTCAACATTTTTAAACTCAATTAAGCTAGGTTTTGAGTTGTTGCTTGAGTTAGTTATAGTTAAATCTTCAACCTTTTCAGATGTGTTTTCAATTACACGTTTTGCCCCTGTAACAAATATTTGAAGTCTGCTGAGAGTTTGAGAAAGCATCATCATCCAACTCATTGTTATAAGGACTAAAGTTGTGTAAGCTATAAAATCGGCAATTGACATACGTTCATTTATTACTTGGATGCCGGCAATTACATTTATAACACTTATTGGGATACCGGCTGCAACCATTCCAACGGAAACTAAAGGAAGCATTGCAACAGCAAACGACCTTATTGCTTTAAAAAACTTATCATAAGCTGTTAAATATCTTTCTTCTAAAACGCCCTCTAATGAGTATGCCGCAATTGTTGAAACATTTTGCAATGAGTCATTTACAACTGCATTAAAATTTGCACTTTCTTCTGACATGATTTTTTGCTTTTTTTGGATTGGCAATGAACACAAAACTTGCAAAACCACAAGAACAGGAATTGTTGCAAAAAGAATAAGAGTAAGTATTGGGTTAAGCACAAACATAAAAATTAAAGACGCTATCAAAAATAAGGAATCACCAGCTATAAAAAAGAAACCACCCCAACCACCAACAAGTGCGGACGCATTAGGTATATCATTTGAGAAAATCGAAAGACTTTCACCGCTACCGGCTTTTTCAAACGACGAAAACGGAACTCGTAAGAAATAATTAATAAAATTTTTCCTTATTGAATAATCAGCTCTTGCACCAAAACGTCCAATAAAAAGAGCACCCAATGCATCAGACAAAACTCTAATACTGGCTATCCCTGAAAGAATCAAGAGAAAATACAAGAGTTGGTCTACATCACCGTCAAGAGCCGCTTCACTCATATTTCCTTGAATTTGAGTTTGATACACAGTAGTTGCAGCAACTGCTGCCATTAAAAATAAGTAATATACCGCAAACCATTTGTACGGTATTTTGTTGCGTTTTAATGTTTCAAAAAATGCTTTAATAAAAATCCCTCCAATTTTAATTATTGTGCCAAGACATTTACCTTATGAAGATTATTACTATGTCACACAAAGTAGTATATAACAGAAGTATTTGATTGTCAACACTTTTTCTCATAAAAAAGAGGCTTTTTTAAAGCCCCTTCTTGTTCTTTATTCATTTGTCTCTTTCTTTGGCGGTGGTTCAATTACAACTTCACTTGAATCACCGGCAGTTGCACCTTTTAACACACCAATTAAATCAACTCCGGTCAAGGCTTCAACAGTTTCAGGAAGCTGTGCAATAATATCAGTCACATAACCAGCAACCTTAGACGCTCCCCCACCCTTGCTGTCACTGCCACCTTGGTCAATAACAACAATTTTTTCTGTTTGAGAAAGTGGTGCTGCAATATTTTTTGCAATTTCTGGCAAACGTTCAATAAGCATTTGAATAACCGCTGCATCATTATACTGTTTAAACGCTTCTGCTTTTTTCATCATGGCTTCCGCTTCTGCAAGACCTTTTGTTTGAATTGCTTCTGCTTCTGCTTGACCTTGAGCACGAGTTACTTCCGCCTGTGCCTGACCTTGTTGACGTATAACTTCTGCCTTTGCTCCACCTTCAAGCTTTAATTGCTCTGCTTCTGCTTGTGCACGAGCAACTTGTTCAAATTTTTTGGCTTCTGCTTGACGCTCTTGACGATATTTTTCTGCATCTGCTTGTTTATTAACTGTTGATTCAAGTTCTTTTTCTTTACGAAGTGCTTCCTGCGCTGCAAGTTCTGTTTCACGTTGGCGGCGAAGGAGTTCTACTTGAAGTTCTGTTTCTGTAACTTCTTTTTTAACCTTATTTTCTTCAATTTTGTATGCATTGTCGGAAATAGCACGTGCGGACTCTTGCTCACGCCTATAGGCTTGAACTTTAAGTTCCTTTTCTTTTGTTGCCTCTGCAACCTGAGTTTCCGCAAGAAGTTTCGCTTCTGCTCCAAGACGAGTGGCTTCCGCTGTACGTACAACAGTTTCACGCTCTGCATCTGCTTCTGCAATTTTTGCATCACGTTTTACTTCAGAAATACGCTTACGCCCAAGAGCAACTAAGTAACCATTCGTGTCATCAATACTCATTACAGTAAATGCCTTAATTTCAAGACCCATCTCTGCAAGAGAAATTCCTGCATTTTCTTGAACCTCGCTTGAAAACTTGTCTTTGTCTTGATAAATTTCTTCAACAGTCATTTTTGCAATAATTTCACGTAGCTTACCAACAAGAACATAACTTGACTGTGTAGCAATTTCTGCCGCAGTCTTGTCTGTAGCACCACGGAAAAACTGCTCAACTGCCGAGTAAATTGATTCTTTGTCGCTTTTTACTTTTACGACTGCAACTGATTTAACAGTTACCGGTACACCTTGGCTTGAAATTGCATTGTCGATGTCAAGCGGGATTTTGATATTTTCAAGTGATACTACATCAATCCGCTCTAGTAAAGGAAGAACAAGTCCACCACCACCAGAAATAATGCGCTTTTTAAGACCTGTAATTACTGCAGCTTTGTTTTGCGGTATACGCTTCCAAAGCATAATCATGACTAAAATTGCACCAAAAACTGCTAGTGCGATAACCACGATAAGGAAAATCTGTTCTGCACTCATGGGCAACGCCTCCTTATGAAATACTAGACTATGCTAGTTTTTTAACGTGCCAGGAAACTGCTTCGCAGTCACCTGCCGAAACCTTCGGTTTCGGTGTTCACAACTGGTTGTTAAAAGTTTGCTTTGCAAACTTTTTTACGAAGTATGTGTTTTTGTCAACATAAACGATGTCAACTTTTTCACCGCTTTTTATTTCATTACCATTATCGCTTTTTGCAGGGCTTGTTACTACAGAACCACTAATACTGTAGCGTATTTTCCCATAACCACCTTGTGGTATTTTTGAAATAACTTCTGCTGAAATTCCGATTGTATCTTGGATATTAAAAGTGCTGGTATTTTGGGCTTTTTGAAGGGGAACAATAATAAAACGGTTTACAAGAGCCGCAATAACAAAACCACCTACAGCACTTATGGCAAGCACTATGCCAGCTCCGCCAAAATAAAAGTCCAAAATTGGTGTAAGCAGCAAACCAAGCCCTCCCATTACAGTAATAAAAATTGCAATAAGTGTCGGTCGCAAAAATGAAAAGCTTAATCCTTCAAAATCGCCAAGCTCACCCAGTAAAAGTGATACAACAACAAAAACAACACCAACTCCAAATAATACTACATACATAATGCACCCTCCTGTCACATAACTAATACTCCTATACAGAACAGTATACGTAAAATCTTAGAAAATGTCTCATAAGAATTATATCATTTTAACAAGTCTATAACAAGAAAAGTATTAAAAAAGTTTGCAAAGCAAACTTTTAACCACCAGTTGTGAACACCGAAACCAAAGGTTTCGGCAGGAAAATGCGAAGCAGTTTCCTGCCACATAAAAAAGCAAGTAGCTTTTTAAAATAGCTACTTGCTTTTAAATCATTAAAATCCAATCAAGTTATTAATTACTCTTTCTGCACTATCCGGTGTAAGATGTTCTAACAAATCGTTTAAACCAATACCATACTCTTTAAGCTCAGTTGGAGACATCCGCCTTGCCGGCACCGATTGCTCACTCATGGTATCAAACATATGTTGCAAAAGCTCAATTGCCTTGCGATTAGTTTCTTCACGTGCTACAATCATATGTCTAATCGAGTCTGTTATATTTTGCGAGGAATCATCTGACATACCGTTTTGAGGTATTTCTTTAATTGCTGCAAAAGCATCAATCAAGTATGATTTGTCATTTAAAACCGAATCAAGCTTATCCATAATCCATTTGTATGACATTTCACTTGGTATCTCATTTACCATGTCAGTTTCATTGCTTGCTTCTGGTCTTAACCCGTTTGAGTTATTTATATATTCCATTTTAATATCCTCCAAATTATCTGGCGGACACGCTGTAAGACACAAGGTATTTTCATCTACGAAGCGTGCCCTACCTTTTTTTACAAGCCCTTTGGCTCGTTTCAAGTAAGTTGCTTCATAAAAATTGCCCTGATTGTCAATGACATTAACGTTTTTTGTAATGGGTATCCTCCCCTTGTACACTGAAAAACTAGTGCAATTATCGTTGTAAACTCTTTTACGCTCTACATTTTTTTATAATGGGTGTATTCCCCTGAGCGAAGAGAAATAATAACATAAAATTATAACGCAAGCAATAAGATATATAATGTTTTTTACATTCGTTTATTTCAATACATTAAATCATTTATACAGATTAAAGTCATAAATCTCTTTCTCATGCATATGCTATTATATCCATACAATTGTGCAGAGAAGGAGATTTTTATATGGACTTTCAAAATCTATACAAAGACATAGCAGAGCGTACAGGAGGCGATATCTACATTGGTGCTTCTGTCATAATAGGACTAAGTCAATAGAAGCGAGTAGCTTCAAGGCTTAGTCCTATTTTTTTATGCCCTTTTCCAATGAAAAAACAAGTTGAAAAAGGGTCGCACAATGCAAAGTGGACTTGCCACAATGCAA
>Ga0131853_10012924_pt1 | contig 15295 bp, 30 predicted proteins | sample TergutLab28metaG_FD_92764 | JGI IMG/M metagenome (GOLD analysis project Ga0131853, IMG submission 92764) | Labiotermes labralis P1 segment gut microbial communities from Petit-Saut dam, French Guiana - Lab288 P1 (version 2) (version 2) | ecosystem: Host-associated > Arthropoda: Insects >...
TGTGTGTGTGTGTGTGTGTGGGAGGTTGTGTTGTGCATGATGTAGCGCGGCTGGGCGAGTACTTGTTGTCCACCAGTTGCCAACGGCTTGGGTCAAATTACTCAGACTTTTTTTCCGATAACTAATTATGTGCTTTATTGCAAGCTGCCGTTACATTAGCTGATATAGTTACGTCTATTTGGATTATAATTGAAATTATAGTCCAGGCATGAGATTGTATTATTAAAGTAGTGCCATAAATTGAAATTTCGCTCCAGTGACCTCTGCCTCAAGGCTTACTGAAGTTAATATTAATTTTAAATCAATAAAAATAATTATACTCTCTTTCTTGGGCTTTGATTGTGGTGGACTTACATTTTGCTATTGCCAACACCACTCTCTGATTGGCTGTTAATGACGATATGCCTTACTTCCTTACATGGTCACAACGTTTCCGTTTTGTTAATATTTACATCTTCAGGACCATCAAATTTAAAACGTGGCTTCTCAAATTTGTGTCACCAGATCATTTTTCCCTTCACAACAACTGTCAACGTTTACCCTAATTTAGTGTAACGCCCTTTCCTTCACACATCTGCTTACTGTCTTTCAACTCAAAGCATTAAAGCTTAAAACAAACTACTGCAGTGTGGGTTACATCGAACAGTACTGAAAGGAGGCATTAATATGCTCTCTCTCCTTCCGTCTTGTTCACACGCAACTCTTTCACTAACAAATTATTACAGTTGTGTGTTTGGGTGTGTGTGTGAGTTTGTGTGTGTGTGTGTGTGGTGTGTGTGTGTGTGAGTGTGAGTGTGTGGGTGCGTGTGTTTGGGTGTGTTTGTGGTGTGTGTTAGTGTTTGTGTGAGTGTGTGTGTGGTGTGCGTGTTGGTCTATGTGTGGTTGTGTGTGTGTTTGGTTGTGTGTTTTTCGAGTGTATTTTTAGTGTGTGTGGTTTGTGTGTGATTGTATGTGTGTTGGTGCGCGTGTTTGTGTGGTGTGTGTTCTTGTTTCTGTGAGTTTGGGTGTGTTGTGCGTGTTGGTGTGTGTGTTGGTGTGTTTGTGTGGTGTGGTGTGTGTGTGAGTGCGTGTATGGTGTGTGTGTGTGCGTGGGTTTTTATTGTTTTTGTGTGTGTTTGTGTGTGGTGTGTGTTTTGTGTGTGTGTTTGTGTGTGTGTGGTTGTTTATGTGTTTATAGTATGTGTGTGACCGTGGTTGTGTTGTGCATGATATAACGCGGCTGGGCGAGGAGTGGTTGGCCAACAGTTGGCCAACGACTTGGGTCGAAATACCCAGGCTTTGTTTCCCAATGACTAATATTGCTGATTTATTGGGATCAGCTGTTATATTAGCAGATATAGTTACGACTATTTGGATTACAGTTCAAATTATAGTCGAGGCAAGCTATGATATTATTAAAGTTGTGCCTAAAAATGAAAAGTAACTCCAGTGACCTATGTAATTGAGCTTAATGAAGTAAATATTAATTTTACATCAATGCAATTGCTTTTATACAATTTCTTTTTACCTGGTCAGTGTGGATCTTCAATATTTTGACCGCCAACACCAATATTTGATTGGCTGTTAATTGCGATATGCCTATCTTCCTTATATTGACACAACATTTCCAATTGGTTAATATTTGCCTCTTTTTGATCATCAAATTTGAGACGGGTCTTCTCATGTATGTGTCACCAGATCACTTTATTCCCTTCACAACGTCTGTCAACTCTTACTCTAGTTTAGTGTAACGCCCTTTCCTTCACACACCTGCTTATATTTTTTCAACTCTATGGATGAAAGCTTAAAACAAACTCCTGCAGTTTGGGTTACATCGAACAGTACTGAAAGGAGGCATTAATATGCTCTCTCTCCTTCCCTCTTCTTCCACGCAACTCTTGCACTCACAACTTATACAGGTGTGTGTGTGGGTGTGTGTGTGTGTGTTTGTGTGTGTGTGTGTGTGTGTGTGGGTATGTTTGTGGGTGTGTGTGTGTGTGTGTGTGTGGGTGTGTGTGTATTGTGTCTGTGTGCGTGTGATTTGTGGCACAGGACGCCCGGTTGTATGTTTCAGTGTCAATATCGATAAATATCCCACCAAAGACACTCCCTCACTTTGTGAGTTGGTTAGCTTCTTGTTTGTGCACAGTTCAAGAGGAAGTCACTTGTGGTGGCTTTTCTTTAGCCAATGAAACTGAGTGACGCAATTTAAATTAGCAAGTGTGGTGCCTTCGTTCCTTTGTTTAGTTATACGTGAGTTTGTGAAGTTACGTAGAATTTCGTAGAATTGCTGATTGTGTTCGGCCTGCAGCTGACAGAACCCTGGCCGTAGGTTACTGATGTCAGGTACGGTGTGTCATATTGCAGGTTTCAGTAAACTGGCAGTAGCATATAGCTGTCAGTTGCGGTGTGTCATGTTGAATCTGACAGCAACCTGGCAGTAGCTTAGAGCTGTCAAGTGCGGTGTGTCATGTTGTGGCTGACAGCAACCTGGCAGTAACTTAGAGCTGTCATTTGCAGTGTGTCATGTTGTGGCTGACAGCAACCAGGCAGTAAATTAGAGCTGTCAGTTGCTGTGTCATGTTGTGGCTGACAGCAATCTGGCAGTAGCTTAGAGCTGTCAGTTGCAGTGTGTCATGTTGTGGCTGACAGCAACCTGGCAGTAACTTAGAGCTGTCAGTTGCAGTGTGTCATGTTGTGGCTGACAGCAACCTGCCAGTAGCTTAGAGCTGTCAGTTGCAGTGTGTCATGTTGTAGCTGACAGCAACGTGGCAGTAGCTTAGAGCTGTCAGTTGCAGTGTGTCATGTTGTGGCTGACAGCAACCTGGCAGTAGCTTAGAGCTGTCAGGTGCGGTGTGTCATGTTGTGGCTGAGAGCAACCTGGCAGTAGCTTAGAGCTGTCAGGTGCGGTGTGTCATGTTGTGGCTGACAGCAACCTGGCAGTAGCTTAGAGCTGTCAGTTGCAGTGTGTCATGTTGTTTCTGACAGCAACCTGGCAGTAGCTTAGAGATGTCAGTTGCAGTGTGTCATGTTGTGGCTGACAGCAACCTGGCAGTAGCTTAGAGCTGTCAGTTGCAGTGTGTCATGTTGTGGCTGACAGCAACCTGGCAGTAGCTTAGATCTGTCAGTTGCAGTGTGTCATGTTGTGGCTGACAGCAACCTGGCAGTAGCTTAGAGCTGTCAGTTGCAGTGTGTCATGTTGTGGCTGACAGCATCCTGGCAGTAGCTCACAGCTGACAGTTGGGTTTTTTCAGAACCACGATATTACGGAATTTGGCCTCATTTATTTTTCTGGTCGTAAAGTGGGTAATGATCCTAATTTAAGGTATCCTAATTTGGGTGATCGTAATGAAGTGGCCACTAATTTGGTATAAATTATTGTTGTGGATCCTAATAAACTGGATGAAAACTTGGTGCTTATCATTGCTTTAGTTCATTTTGAAATGAACATGTTTCGATCCGCGACCGGAGAGAATTCCAGCAGCAGTGTTCAGGGCTGTAGCCGTGTTGTGAACATGAACCATCTTTTGGCAGTCGGCAAGAGTACCACTATGCGCATTCTTAATCTCAATATTAGAAAACTGTTAGTGGTCAGATTTATCTCCCGGCAGCTTTACCCCAGGCAAAATATCTTGCCCCACTCATGCCGGTCCGGGCGGATTGGACTAAGTTACAGTCACTGTCACTGGTGTAAATTGACACCAATATCCCTTCATAAGGCGCATAGCCTGGAAAAAATAACGATACAGCTGTTGTGGCCAAATAGAAATTCATAATATATATCAGTGTCTGTCAGTATGCCGCGACACGCTTGAACAGTGACGTCGACAAGAGGCCAAACAATTTCTTTGGAATTTCAAAGTTTTAGAGACATAAAATTAGAAAGTGTTTTTGAAACAACTTTAAATTAAAATTATCACTCCCAAATATTTGAGAAGAACTGTGAGAGATGCCAGTTGCACTGCAGGGCTCTTAGTTTAGCGTTCCGTCAATTAAAATATGTAGATAGGCGTGGTCACACATTATAGTTTCGTGGGGGTTGGAAAGCTATTTTCCAGGGAAAAACGATCGATGCGTGGAAGACTCTGGTCGCTGTATAGAGAACGGGCGAACATTCTTCACTGCACTGCCTTCAGTTTAGGTCTTGCCACCTGCGTCTTACGTTGTTGAAGGGCTGACAGCTTAGTGCAAATGGATGGTATCTAATTCTTTAACATTAGAGTCACTGGACCCAATGTGCCTATTTATAGCCCAGTGTTTCCTATATGCAGCACCACGTTTAACATTCAGCAGTACTACTTTCTGCCCACACCGTGTATTTTTGTGTTTTGTGTGGTCCTGGCAACACACGGCAATTATTTCCCTATACAGCATTAACTGGTTGGTTTCTGTAACCGACATGCAATGTGCTAAATGCGCGGTACGGACCGGGTCTTTAACTGTAATTTAGTTTAAACTTACCATTTAAAGCTTCAAAATGCCTCAGACGGTCACACGCCGACCATTCAACCTGTCCGTCGATATGTGACTTATAGACCGGACACCCTGCAAATGTGACAAATATTAGTGACAGTACTACAGCATTTGCATGTCAGTATCAGTCCACCAGTGCTTTACTCATTTTTTGTACCTGTTGCTTTTACCTGAACAAAACAATGGCCTAGGATGGAAATCTTCCAATAAACAATGCGCTTTTATTAGACCGGTTAGCTCAGTAGAACGAAGTAGTTTCAGTTTTGTTAGCCTTCGAGTTGCCAAGATGAATATCTATTACATTAAGAAACTAAAAAATGGACACCTATAGTCCATTTGTTTCTATAACTTGAAAACCCCCAAGTCAGACCAGTTTTTGCTTCATTCGTTTTATGCAGCAACTGGTTCTGCCTTCTCACGCTTTTTTCATGTCTTCCGCTGTCAGGTGACGTCATATCTCGCACTGAATGCAATAGTTACACAACTCAATAATTGCCATTAGCATTTATTACTACGATTGCCCTGAACAGTATAGCAATACCAGCGCACGGTTATTTGCAGCACAGCCCAATAGATGCCATTAATGTAGGATGCAATTTTTACATCCTTTAGGTAATTCGAATTGATAACTTCAAATCGATTACCCTAATACTGCCAACTTTCATATTATAGCCTGTTGCTTGACAGTGTATGTAATTAGGGAACTGACAACAATCGCTTGGTTTCTTTTGTTACAGCAGGTGTCTCTGTGTCGAATCCAGAACTGAATCTGGCCCATCTGATGATGTCTGCTCTACCTCCGTTTGTACCGTCCGCTTCACAACGCGTGACCAACGAACAGTGTATCAAGGACAGCCAGTTGTATCTCCAGGAACTGCGTAATTTTGCGTTATGGGCACTTAAGATGTGAGTAATTTGTAATTGGCTACTACCAAATCCCTCTGGCTGCAAACAGCAGGAGCGTTACCTCCTTTTGTAATGTCTTTGGACTCTATGAGTTTAATAAATTGCCGATGGGGATTAGCGTGGGATATCAGGCACTCAGTAGAGTTGTGGATGAACTCTTTGCCGATCTGATAGAATGTTATGTCTTTAAATTCCTGGAAGATTTGTTAGTTTATTCTTCCTCACCCGGGGAGCAACTGACCCACGTGCGAGAATTCCTGATCTGACTTCAGAGTTCGGCCTTCACCCTGAACACTGTCAAAGTAGTTTTGGGGGCGTCAGAGATCAAGTATCTGTGTCACCTGATCTCTGCAATGTGGGTTAATATCTTCCCCGAGATGGTGACAGCCATACAAGATTATCCGCGCCCTTTCCAATTCAGATTGCTGAAGAGATTCATAGGAATGGTTGGTTTCTATGCCCGATTCATCCCCGCCTATGGTAGTGTCGCTGCTACGTTACATGAGTTGAGAAAAAACGGTGAGCTATTCTGTTGGAGGGAGACGCATCAGGCGGCGTTCGATTCTTTGAAGCTCGCCTTGTGCGAGGCACGTTTCCTCCAGATCCCGAAATATGACAAGGATTTCGTGCTTGTTACCGACGCTAGCGTCGTAGCCGTTTCGACGTTTCTCCATCAAGACGTGAATGGGGCATTAGGCCCGATCGCCTACCACAGGTGTGTTCTTACCCCTGCCGAGCGCAAGTATAGCACTTATGAAAAGGTGTGTTTGGCCCTTCTAATTGAATGCGAAACGTGCCGATCCTGCCTGCAGCACAAAGCGTTTCTCCTGCACTGTGATAACCTTGCCCTCTGCTGGTTGCTTGGGAAAGTTAAGGTCGTGGGACGCCTAGGTAGATGGACTTGGAGTCTCGCACAATTTAAATTCATGTTCCAACAATTCCGTCGCCACTACAATGTGGTAGTCAACGCGCTGTTGGAACTGTTTGACTATGTAAATAACACGCAAGTGTCGTGTGGTGTTCTGGTACACCCGTTACCCGTCGCATATTCTTCCTTGGCGGAACACCAGACTAAGGATGATTTTTGTGCGGATATCCAGAGGGTGTTTCAGGCTTGTTCCCCTTCGCTGAACACTTTCAGTTACATTTAGCCCTTTTTCGTTATGCCCTATGTAGGTTAAAGTTGTAGAAGTTTTGTCCCGCCTAGTTTGAGAGAGTTGCTTTTAAAGTATATCCAAGGCGCAGTGCTCTCTGGCCACATAGGCGCGTGGAAGACATATCACAACATCGTCTCCAATGTTTGGTTGCCGAAGATACGTTTGCAGCTTTCCAGTTATGTTCGTGGTTGTGACCTGTGTCAGCGAGACAACACTCACAAGACTCAATAGTTGGGTTCCATTCCCCAAGCCCTGTTACCGCGATTATTGACAGGTTATTAATTGATTTTGTGGGCCCCATAACCAGCAATATGCGCCGCAACATAGGCATTCTGGTGGCAGTAAATTCGTTCTATAAATTCGTGTCCTTCTCTCCGGTGCTTAAAATGACTTCAGCGGCGGTCTCAGATTATTTGGGAAGGAGTTATTTTCCCGCTTTTGGCGTGCCCAAATCTGTTGTGACAGACAATGCTAAGGCTTTATATTGTAAAGAATTCAAAGATCTATATTTAAGTGGGGTGTCGAACATCTCACCACCACGCCTTACTACCCCCAGTCTTCCCTCGCAGACAGAGTGAATAGGAACGTGAAGGCTGCACTGAAGGTTTTTCCTCACGAGTCTCAGAATACGTGGGACGTGAATCCGCCTTGGCTAGTGCTTGCCTTTAATACTGCCGTGCATGGGACCACGCGTTACACGCGCGATGTCCAATTTTTGGGATGTGAGTTGAAGTGACTAATGGCTGTTCGGTGGGATTTGTTTTCCGGTAGTGAAGTGGATAATTGTCACAAAAAATCAGTTCTGGAACCGTGCCTGTGTTAACCTGCTGGCAACCCGTAAGGGAGTGGATCAGAAATTTAATGAAGGGCGGAAGCCACACCGCTATAGTGTGGGCGATCTGGTGCGATATCGACACTCAGGTTAAGTAGCTCCAAAGTGCAGAATATATCGGCGTATCTCCCATTAAGTTGGTCCATCCCTGTCACCATTGCTAAGATTGTGAGACCCAATGTCGTGTTGCTAGCCACCCCTGATACTGGTGTTATTGTCAGAAGAGCCCATGCAAGCCAGTTGAAGCCTTGCTACACCTAGTTCTGAATTTTGATTTAGGTGTATAATTTTATATACTTTTCAATTCTTCTCTTCTTGGTTTGTGAACCCTCACGCATACACCCTTCACGTGTGTCGACGCATATTGATATATATATATATTTATATATTTTCCCCCGCCTTTATCAGCGCTCCCCTTCGTAGAGGAAGTGCCGTGCTGTGCTGAACGAACTTCTGTGCACGGACGGCCTTCAATTCGGCGAATTGGACGTGCAGCGCCGTTCGGCAGCCGGCGGCTTATTCGAATTTGGTGACGGTACACGTGAGTGTGATGTTCCGGCCGGCGGCTGTGAAGCCTGAGAGGTGTTGTTCCTGTATGGCTTGTTTTGTCTGTGAGCAAGTGATTGGTCTCTCAAGAAAAACTGGGTTCGGAGCTGACCGGATGGAGTGCTAACGTGGGTGGCTACTGCAGGACTTTTGTGTAACTAGTGATATGGCTGTATTAGTATGCTGAGTTCACAACTATGTGGGGCAGGAAAGTTCCCTGGTGCCGGACCCGGAGGAGTGTTACAGACATGTCAACGTGGGTGACAGAAAGAGGGGGATGGTGAGCCATACCGTTTGGGTTTGGGTCAAGGCCGTCTCCAGGCGGAAGCCTGTTAGCTAGAACTTTCATCTCCAACCTTTGATTACCTAGCGGGAATTGGCTGCCGTGAGTGTGCTAAGTGGCTGAGGGGGTTTGTTGGCGAGCTTTGATCAAAGGTTGTGCTTGTGGTGATCCAGCTCTCGTGGAAGGAAGGCTGACTGGCGAGGAGCGATCTGCCTGACCTGGCGTTCTACTAAATGAGTCGCGACGTTTTGGCATGTCTGCAGACTTCACGATTCGGTGCTGGTTCGTCACCTTTCCAAATTGAAATTTTGACTGTGGGGCTGGTCATGCCCGGAGTCGCGCCGGCTGACGGGGGTGCTTGGTAGATGTAATGGCTTCGTGCTATTTCTTATTTCCATGTCGCTGTATGACATATATAACGAAAATTGGTTCTAGAGTTATGTACTGGTCACACGAGTAACAATGTGTAAATAAGTATAGTAGAGTACAAGTTTGAATCACTGCCAGGTCCATTACTGTTCTGTAGGTAACCCCGTGACTTCTGTAGAGTGACACGCGTTGCCGCACGCTTTAAGCTACCGCTGCGGGGTCGAGATTTGCTGCAAGCTAGCCTGACTGGGCAGACTAGACTAATGAGGACCTGTTATGGAGCATGACTGAGTTACTCGAGAGCGAAATATATTCAGTGAGCGGTTTTGTTGGTTCTGTATACTTTCTTTATGTGTTACTCAGTTCATATCCATGCATTTTCTAAGTTTGTCTATGTTAAAGGGTCAGGCTGATACTGTTTGTTTGTCAGTGATTCTAGTCATGATTAATTTACATATTATGTCAAGTACATTCTGTACGTGAAATGGGAGCCCAGGGCTGCAGGACTTAATGATCTCTTGGTTTTCGTATCTTATGTATGTACTATCTAACTAGTGCTTATAATATATTGTTTAATTGCTATATAACGCAGATCTGGGCACATGCGTTTCATGTGATTCTGCTGCTTAATCTGTAACACAAGAAAAAATCACCGCGGATCAGAGTCGCCAAAAAGCCGTCGTGATAAAAAGAGTGTCGAGCACCAACAAAAACCGGGCTACATATTGAGGTTCAACACAGCACAAACACAATATACACAAATCACTACAACACATACAAACACAAAAAAACATATTACAGCACACAAAATCACAACAAACATAGCACAAAGAAACAAACACCACACAAAACAACACATAACTCAGCCAGAAATCTCACATACAAAACACAACACACCCACAAACAAACTAACAAAAAGAACACATACCACGCCACACAAAAAACACAAACATCACACACACGCACCCATACCGCACAAACCAAACACTCACACGGTCTCTAACCAGACAAACCAAACCACACACGCACACGAAGCCCAGACACATATATTTCATCCACTCACAATAAAACACACATACCACATATACACCTTACACACACACTCACTCAACACACAACACAAACACATACACCACACACACCACAAATACTACAACACACACAACACCCAAACCACAAAAAGACAAATCACAAACACACAAACAAAACACACATTCACAACACACACACACAAACACCACTAACACGCACACAAAAACATACCACAACACACACACACTTATCACATACACTTCCCGCACACACGAAAAAAAAAACATACAAAAAAACACACCAAACACACAAACACACAAACACAAAATACATACACAAAACACACACCACACACACACACACACAAATAAACCCAAACGTACATACACACATTACACACAAACCAACAAACCACACACACACCAAAGCAAGGCACGCAACAGACACACCCAAAACAAACACACACACAACACACCCAAACACACATCGCAAACACACAAGAACACACACACCACAAACACAAACACACCACATAAACACACTCATCCACACACACCACAAAACACACACACAACACAAGACACCCACACACCACACACAACAACTTAAACTTATCACACATAAAAAACACACTACTCATAAACACACACACCACTGCACATATAACGCACTGTCACCACATACACACCACACACACACTACACTTAATCACACCATGAACATACACACACACAAATACCACAACGACACTCACATCACACACTTACAAAACACACACACTACGCACAAAAACACACTCAAATCACACACAATCAGAAACACACATATAAGACAATCCCTCATTAAAATCACACACAACCTACACACAAATACAAAACAAACACACCCTGTACAAGAAACCACACACATCATACAAAAACCAAACACACACACACACACAAACACTCACAACACACACCACACATATACCAAACACACACACTCACAAACACACCACACCGCTCATATTCACACAAAACAAACAAACAAACCAAATATACACACAAACAAACCGCACACACACCACACACAAACGTAAACAAATAACCACACACACACCTCATGCATACGAGAAAAAACACAAACACATCACAACACAAACGAAACAACAAGAAAACACACAATCACACACGACACCAAAAAACACACAAGCACACACCACACCCACAAACACCACAAATATCACACACACCACACACATCACACACACCAGAAACACACCACACAAATATCACAGACACCAAAAAACACACACAACTCACATATAACACACTCACCACACATAAAAACACAACTTACACACACATGACACACACACCACACACACACAGCACAGACACAGATCACACACACACCATACACACACATCACACGCTCACCAAACACACAAAACACAAACATTACACACACGCCACACACACACAACACGCACAACACAAACCAAAACGTCACACACTCATCACAAACAAACACACCACACACAAAAAATACACACGCCACAAACACACAGCACATATTCATCACAAACACTCACGTCACAAACACATCACAAACAACACACACACATCGCACACACACCACACACAAGCCACACACACATCACACACACAACACACACCCCCCTAACATATACCACACACACCACAAACACCCCACACATATCACACACACCACAAACACCACTCACACTTATCAACACACACACCAAAAACAGACACCACACACACAACTGGCACAAACCAAACACATATCACACACACAAAACACACACACCACACACATCACACACACACCACACACATATCACACACACTACACACACAACAGATACATTACATTAATACTCCACAAACACACACCACACACTCACCACACACACACATATCACGCAAACCACACACAATTCACACACTCACCAACACATCAAACATACACCACACACATACCACACACAGTTCACACACACAACACACCACCACGCACACACATCACACACACCAAACGCATATCACACACACATCACACACACCACAGACAAATCACACACACACCACACACATCACACAAACACCACACACATACACACACCACACACACACAACACACACCTCAAACACACAAACAAACACTCATCTCAAATACAACACACACACCATACACACATCACACACACCACACACACCACAAACACACATACCACACACTAATCTAACCCACACACACACACACCAAACACACACCGCACACACACCACACATCACACACACACACAACACAAAAACACAAACACACCTCACATAACACTAACACACATATCACACAAACACCTCACAACACAAACTCACACATCACACACTTGTCACAAACACACACAACACAAACACAACACACTTCACACTCACACACACAAAACACAAACACACACACAAACCACACACACCATAAAAATCACACATCACACACTCATCACAAACATACCACACACTCCACAAACACACACATTACGCACTCATGACACACACACACACCACACACACACACCATACGCACACATGACACACACCACTCACACTACAATCACACATCTCACATTCATCACACTCACAAACACACACACCACATATATGAAAAACACAGAAACCAACAACACACACACACACCATACACACAAATAACACACTCATCACAAACACACACCACACACACATCACACACAAACAAACACCACCAAAACAACACGCACACCACAAAAACGCACATCACACACTCATCACAAAAAAAAACGCGCACACATCACACGCAAACACACACAACATAAACACACACCACAGAATCACCACGCACACAAACAAACGCACATCACACACTCATCACAAACACAAACACCACACACACAAAAAACACACACATAACACACTCAACACCCACACACACACACACACACACACGTACTCCACACACACACATCACACACTCATTACACACACTCCACACACACACACCACAAACACACAACACAAACTCACACTCACCACACTCACACATCACACACAAACCACACATAATTCACACACTTACCAATCACACATCACACACACACCACACACATACCACACACACTTCACACACACAACACAACAACAAGCACACACAACACACATCACACACCACACACACATCACACACACACCACACACATACACACACCACAAAAAACAACACACACCTCAAACACACACACACCACACAATAATCAAAAACACAACACACACACCATACACACACATCACACTCACCACACACACCACAAACACACACATCACACACATATCACACACACACCACAAACACACCGAACACACATCACACGTCACACACACACAACACAAACACACACACACACACCTCACATAACACAAACACACATATCACACAAACACCACACACCACACACTCACACATCACACACTTGTCACAATCACACACACCACACACACCTCACACATCACACTCACACTTGTCACAAACACACACACCACACTCTACACAAACACACATATCACACACACATTACACACATACACACACTCCACAAACACACACATCACGTAGTCATTACACACACACACCACACGCACACCATACGCACACATCACACACACACCACACACACCACAAATACATATCACACACTCATCACACTCACACACACACACCACACACATCACACACACAAACCGAACACAAACACACACACCACACACACTACCACCATCTCAAACACACACCACAGAAACACCACGCAAACCACAAAAACACACATTACACACTCGTCACAAAAACATACACCACACACACATTACACATAAACAAACACAACTTAAAACCACACACCACAGAATCACCACGCACACTACAAAAACGCGTATCACACACTCATCACAAACACAAACACCACACAGACACACACATCACACACTCTCCACACACACACACACACCACACACACCACAAACACACACATCACACACTCCCCCCACACACACACACCACACCACAAACACACACATCACACACTCATCACCCACACACACACACACACACGCACCACACACACCACACACACACGCACACATCACACACTCATCACTCACACTAACACACACCACACACACACACACACACTACAAACACTCCACACACACAACCACAAGCATCACACACACACAACCACACACCACACCCACATAAACACACACAAAATTACACTTAAACTACTACAAACAAGAAAAAACTTTCAAAACTCGTACAGCAAATTAAAACTAAAATCCTAAGTTCGGAACAACGCAAGTGGAGGTTAGAATTCAGATGGATGAAGGCACATTCGAGAAATCCAGGAAACGAAATGTGGAATCAACGGGCGAAAGACCTCCAAGTAGTGTTACATAAAAATATCAAAGCGTGTAGTGATGTGTGAACAAAAAGAACAAAGTTTTAATTGGTGGCAAAGAGAATGGACGGAAACAACAAAAGGCGCAAAATAATATAATTCTTTCCCCAAAAAAAGAGAGTCTATAATTGAGACTAAACTTAACACCAAATTTACACCCATAGTAAGAGGGCATGGTAATATAAAAGCTTACTTATATAAATACAAAATAATCGACGAAACAACGTGTCCTTGCAGAAAAGACCTGCAAATTTTTCCACATATTTTATTTGACTGTTCTCTCCTAGAGAAGGAATGGGAAAAAATATAAGCAGTAGTGAACAGGACAGGAAAATCGCCTGAGATCTGTAATAAATTAGGAGTACAGTAACATAAAAATTTCAAAGTATACACAGACAATATAAGCTTGAACGAAGAACAGAGGAACAATAGTCAGTAGATTTTCTAAAATGTATATAGCAAGATAGATCATAGTATGTAAAATTGAGAACATTTCATGTAGTATTACTCATCAATAATGAAGCATGCTGGTAAGTATATGTATTAAAAAAACACATGCCACACACACACCACACATACACCACACACCACACACACATAACTTACACACAAACCACAGTTCACACACGTACCACACACCCACGTAAACACCACACACACAACACGCACACACAAATAGACACAATACACACACGCACTAGACACACAATTACCCACTCACACATACACACACACCAAAAACACATACGACACACACACACAAAACACACTACACACACACAACACACCACACACACACACACACACGTAAAAACCACACACCCACACACACACACAGAGCAAACACACATGCACGCACACACAACACGCACAAAGACAAACACACACACGCACTACACACACACTTACCCACTCACACATACACACGCACCACAAACACATACCACACACACTCACAAAACCCACCACACACACACACACACAGAGCAAACACACATGCACGCACACACCACACACACAAAGACACAAAACACACACGCACTACACACGCACTTACCCACTCACACATACACACACCACAAACACATACCACACACACACACACACACACAAAACCCACCACACACACACACACACAACACACCACACACACACGTAAAAATCACACACACACACACACACACACACACACACCACACACACACACCCACACACACAACACACACACA